>Ga0163216_100072_pt1 | contig 306866 bp, 232 predicted proteins | sample SynspAceP_FD_167610 | JGI IMG/M metagenome (GOLD analysis project Ga0163216, IMG submission 167610) | Saline lake microbial communities from Ace Lake in Antarctica - Synechococcus sp. Ace-P (Illumina Assembly) | ecosystem: Environmental > Aquatic > Non-marine Saline and Alkaline > Saline ...
ACTTGCGGTTACCCGCAACGCCCTTGCGACTTACTAATGGTTCAAGGCGTCACCCCTGCCCATAAGGGACTTTCACCCTCAAGATTAATGGCTTACATTCCTGTAAACCAACGGTACCCATGCCGGGCACACACAAACACTAAAATGAATATGCGAATAGAGCCATTTGATAAGTCCATTCAAAGCGGAAGCCTCAATGCTTCTGGAAGATGGGACGCATACTCATTTTAGTTGGACATTAGCCACAAGTAGAATAAAAAACACTATGCTTAAATCAAAATTTATTCTAATCATCACGGTTTTCTTTGCTATTATTAGTTGTAAGCCTAAGGATAACTATTGTGACCAACCAGAGGTTAGTCTGGCTTTAAAAAAGACATTAGTTTTGGATATGAAGGATTGGCAGAGGAATGCGAAATATGCAGGGCTTGATAATTTTAAAAATGAAGTTGATAAAGTAATTGAAGGCATTGAAATCGTTGAAACATCATATATTGATGGTGATAAGCAATTCCTAAAGGAAAACAATTCTTGTCGTTGCAAAACTAAAATTCGCTTTAAGAACCATGATGATTATAAACAAAAAATTAAAGCCCCAGTAGCAAAAGTAAGAGCTGAAAATCACCGATTGGATAGCCCTTATTTGAGACTTGAGAAGGAAATGAACTATTTGGATAACGATGGATTTATATTTTCCTATGTAGTTGTAAAAGAAGGTGACGCACCAGTAAAAGTGATTAGGTCTTATCCTTTCCCCCTACAAACAAGTATTGACAATACAGGTGGTTTAATATTTAATTACTTGGAAGCTTATAAATAAATTAAAACCAGTGGCTAACAAGGTGTATAGCCCATAGAGCATTTAGAGATAAATTGAAAGTCCTGTTCTTTGGGCATGCAACGCCAAAACAAAGTTTTGACGTTTAACAAAAAGAAAATTAAAGCCAAAAACGTTTGTTTTGGCTAAGTGGTAAACCGAAAGTGAAGTGCTTCGAATTTGCCCTACTGTGCATACACAGAATGTTAGCAGTAATTAGACAAAACCGAGAAATAAAATGACAACAACGACATTTCTAACATTTGTAGGCGACCAATGCGGAATGGCTAAGGAAGCAATGAAATTTTACACCTCTATCTTTCCGAATTCAGAAATAAAAAGCGTAGAAAATTATTCAGAAGGAGAGGCAGGAGGTACACCTGAACTTATTAAACATGGAGTTTTTATATTGAATGGAACTGATTTTATGGTTTCGGAAAGTAATTATAACCATGCATGGTCGTTTACACCTGCAGTTTCAATTTTCATAAGTGATAATTCTGATGATTTGATACAATCACTTTTCGAAAAGCTTTCTTCTAATGGTGGACAAGTGATGGTTCCACTAGAAAATTATGATGGTGAAGGGGATTATGGATTTGGTAAGAAATTCGGATGGTGTCAAGATAAATATGGAATATCGTGGCAATTTGTACTAAATGAATAAGTAATTATGAGTAAACTATTTCAATAAAAAAAACTGCTAACATCACCTATGCCCAAATCTAGCGCAAGTGTCCACTTGTGCTAAATCGGAATCTACATATTCCTTCTATACTGCCCGCCTACTTCATATAAAGCATGAGAAATCTGTCCAAGTGAAGCTACTTTCACCGTTTCCATTAGTTCATCAAAAAGATTTCCGTTAGTTCGTGCCACGGTTTTAAGTCGTTCTATGGCCGTTTCCACCTCAGATTCATTTCGCTTCCAGAAAGCTTCTAAGTTATCAATCTGTTGCTTCTTCTCTTCTTCTGTTGAACGGATCAATTCAACCGGTTTCTTTTCTTCTTCGCTGTTTTTTGCGAAGAAGGTATTCACGCCAATAATCGGTAGTTCGCCTGTGTGTTTCTTGGTTTCGTAGTACAGACTTTCATCCTGAATTTTCCCACGTTGGTACATGCTTTCCATTGCCCCTAATACACCGCCTCGTTCTGTGATTCGATCGAACTCTGTTAAGATAGCTTCTTCCACTAAATCGGTGAGTTCTTCTATGAAAAATGAACCCTGATTGATGTTCTCATTTTTAGCTGTTCCCAACTCTTTATTAATGATCATTTGAATGGCTAAAGCCCTTCTTACTGACTCCTCAGTTGGAGTGGTAATTGCTTCGTCGTATGCATTGGTGTGCAATGAATTACAATTATCATAAATAGCTAATAAAGCCTGTAAAGTAGTGCGGATATCATTGAATTGAATCTCTTGAGCATGCAAGGAACGACCACTGGTTTGGATATGATATTTTAGCTTTTGAGATCGATCATTGGCTTCATATTTATTCTTCATCGCTACTGCCCATATACGTCGAGCTACACGACCAATTACCGCATATTCAGGATCTAATCCGTTGCTAAAAAAGAAGGATAAATTATGAGCGAAATCATCTACACTTAGACCGCGTGCGAGATAGTATTCTACAAAAGTAAATCCATTCGCTAAGGTAAATGCAGCTTGAGTAACGGGGTTCGCTCCTGCTTCTGCAATATGATATCCTGAAATAGACACCGAGTAATAATTACGAACTTTATGTTTAGTAAAATACTCCTGTACGTCTCCCATCATTTTTAAGGCAAATTCGGTTGAGAAAATACAGGTGTTTTGTGCCTGATCTTCTTTCAGGATATCCGCCTGAACGGTTCCACGGACAGAACTTAAGGTTTTTGCTTTAATCTGTGCATAGATTTCTGGTTCAACCAGTAAGTCACCAGTAACTCCTAAGGTATTTAATCCGAATCCTGTATTTCCTTTCGGGATTTCATTCACATAGTTAGGTGCATCTATTCCTCGTTCTTTAAAATAGTCCTGAATCTTCTGTTGAGCTTCTTCCCACTCTCCTTCTGCTTTCAAATAGCGTTCCACTTCCTGATCAATTGCGGTATTCATGTACATCGCTAAAATCATGGGTGCAGGACCGTTAATCGTCATTGACACCGAAGTAGTCGGAGACGTTAGTTCAAAGCCAGAATATAGCTTTTTCATATCATCTAGTGTACAAATACTCACTCCAGAGTTCCCAATCTTGCCATAAATATCAGGGCGATATCCTGGATCTTCTCCATATAAAGTAACAGAATCGAACGCAGTTGAAAGTCGAGCAGCTGGTAAACCTTCACTTACAAAATGAAATCGCTTATTGGTTCTTTCGGGAGTTCCTTCACCAGCAAACATACGTGTTGGATCTTCTCCTTCTCGTTTAAACGGAAATACTCCAGCGGTATATGGGAAATACCCTGGGAGATTTTCCTTCAATGCGAATTTAAGTCGTTCTCCAGCATGATTTATCTTAGGAACGGCAACTCTAGGAATCTTTAATCCACTTAAAGATTCCCGATATAATTCATTCTTAATCACTTTATCACGAATCTGAATATCGAAACTATCGGCTATATAACGATCCGATAGTTCATCCCAACCTTCTAAAATAGCCTTTGGAGTACGATCTAGTTCATCTTCCCATCGAGATTTCATCTTCGATAATTGTTCAATGGTAGGCTTCTCCACTCCTTTCACCTCTTCGAGTTGAGCCAATGTTCCACGAATTTCGTCCCATTTCGTGGCAATTTCAATTTGTTGATCGGCCCATTGATGATAATTTCGAATGGTTTCTGAAATTTCAGATAAATATCGAACTCTTTTCCCAGGTATGATCGCTTGCGCTTGAATACTCTCTGCTGGCTTTGAGTTAGTGTAAATCGACGTTTCCCAGTTTAAAGCGTACTTCTCGTTGATTCTATCGACCATCGCCTTAAACAAGCGATTTACGCCTTCATCATTAAACTGAGCTGCAATGGTTGGAAAAACCGCCATATCCTCTGGGTTAGCGTGCCATTGACCTGAATTTCGAATCATTTGTTTTCTAATATCGCGTAGTGCATCTAAAGAACCTTTCTTCTCAAACTTGTTCAACACCACTAAATCTGCCAAATCTAACATGTTAATCTTCTCTAGCTGCGTAGATGCACCGTATTCACTGGTCATTACATACATTGGAATATCGGTCAAGTCTACAATCTCAGTTCCACTTTGACCAATTCCACTAGTCTCAACGATAATTAAATCGAATCCAGATGCTTTATATAAAGCTATCACTGATTCCAAAGCCGCACTTGTAGAACGATTCGAAGCTCGAGTTGCAAGACTTCTCATAAATACTCGTTTGGTGTCGATGCTATTCATTCGAATACGATCACCAAGTAGTGCTCCACCCGTCTTCAATCGGGATGGATCGACGGATATAATTCCGATATTTATGTCTTCAAATTCGGTTAAAAAACGACGTACAATTTCATCGGTTAATGAACTCTTTCCCGCGCCACCTGTTCCTGTAATTCCTATTAACGGAGTATTAACCTTATTTTTAGATGAAAACTCTTTACCATTGTTGTACAGTAATTTACCATCATTGAAGCTAATAACATCTGAATGGTTATTTTCAAGAGCAGTGATACATTTTGCTAAGGTGATAACATCTTTATCAAGTACTTTTTCTGGATGAATTTCTTTTACTTTGATGGGATCAAAATCACATTCATGAAGCATGTGATTAATCATTCCTTGAAGTCCCATTTTACTTCCATCATCGACCGAAAAAATACGAGTAACACCGGCGTTATGGAGGTCATCAATTTCTTCCTGAACGATAACTCCTCCACCGCCACCAAATACTTTAATATGTTCAGCGCCTTGCTCGGCAAGTAGCTCAACCATGTATTTGAAATATTCTACGTGTCCGCCTTGGTACGAACTAATGGCTATTCCTTGTACATCTTCCTGAATAGCGCAATTTACAATTTCATGAACCGATCTATTGTGACCTAAATGAATCACCTCAGCTCCACTACCCTGCAAAATACGGCGCATGATGTTTATACTTGCATCGTGTCCATCGAATAAGCTTGCGGCTGTTACAAAGCGAATTTTGTGCTTTGCGGAATAAGGTGTAGCAGTATACAGCTCTTGGTCGTTTTGGTTCTCTTTACTTGTATCTGATTTTGTTTTAATAGACATCTACGATGTTTTTCGGTTCATGGAAGCGTTTCCAAAGTTAATAATTTGTTTTACTAGTTGTTAGTTATTCCAAAATATTAACCTCTTTTATAACTCTTCGATATTCTAGCTCTATATTCTGAGGATATCACTATTATGTTCTTAAAACCAATACCCACACATGAATTCAAAAGATTTTACGGCTACTCCAAACATGCTTGAAAAGCTTATGGCTTATGGAGACTTACGATCTTTCAATAAGAATGAAACTATTCAAAATGAAGAAACATTCATTCATTCCCTTCCAATTGTAACGAAAGGATCAATCAGAGTTCTACAAACAGACGATGAATATAGAGAGATGTTCTTGTATTACATTAATCCTGGTGAAACCTGCATTATGTCATTTCTTGGAGGAATTCATAGTGAAAAAAGCAAAATAAAGGCCGTTGCTGAAGAGGACTGCGAAGTTCTTATGATTCCTATCGATAAGATGGATCAGGTTATCCGCAATTTCCCGGAATGGGTCGGATATATTTTTCAGATTTATTATGCCCGTTTTGAAGAACTTCTTGAGGTAGTAAACGAACTTACATTCAAAAATATGGATGATCGTTTACTTAGCTATCTTCAGAAAAAAAAAGCCGCCACTGGGTCTTATACCCTATCCATAACGCATGAACAGATTGCAAATGAAATGGGAACAGCACGAGTTGTCATATCAAGAATACTAAAGCAACTTGAGAAAAAAGGACTTATTGAATTAGGGCGCAATAAGATCACCCTTCTGTAACAAAAGTGACTGAACAGCTTTGAGTTATTGTTTAGCTTTGTGGTGAATACTTAAAACAAAAATCACAAAATCTATGTTTCAGACATTAAAATCATTATTTACTCCTCAAGAACCAGTCGACTACAAAGAATTATTACAAAATGGAGCTCATGTTGTTGATGTACGCACACCTAATGAGTATAAAGGTGGTCATATTAAAGATTCGAGGAATATTCCTCTCCAAAATTTATCTAATAGTTTTAAGAAGTTAGATAATAATAAACCAGTGATTGTTTGTTGCGCATCAGGAGCTCGAAGTGGTTCTGCTAAACGTCTTTTAGAATCAAATGGATTCACGAGTGTTTATAATGGTGGTGGATGGCAAATGCTTGATAGTCAGCTGAAATAACGTGAATACACAATTCCTTCATATAATTTTATCAGATTGGCACTTACGAAGAGTGATAGGCTTAATAGCTGGGATATTCTTTTTAACTCAATCGTTGATGTATAAAGACCCAATTATAGGCTTATTAAGTGGCATGTTCTTCTTGCAGGTATTTACCAATAAAGGCTGTTTTGGAAGATCTGGTTGTGCTATCCCGACAATTAGTGCACATGATAAATCAGCTGCGAAGGAACCAAATTATACTGAGATAAAATAGACTATGAATACAACTTCAGATGCAAAACAACAGACTTTTAGTGAATTGATTAAAGGTAATACGCCAGTACTTGTAGACTTTTATACAGATTGGTGTGCACCTTGTAAAATGATGGGGCCGATTCTTAAAGAGTTGAAATCTCTATTAGGTGAGCAGATACACATTATTAAAATTGATGCCGAAAAAAATGCGGATGCAGCCATTCGATATCAAGTTCGAGGAGTCCCTACTCTTATTCTATTTCATATGGGAAATATTTTATGGCAGCAATCCGGAGTTGTACAAGCCAAGCAGCTTGAAGCAATAATAACGTCAAAAACTAGTGGGAACTAACATGGATGCAGTTCATAATTATGAAGTTAACCTAGAATGGAATTCAGACCGTAAAGGAGAATTAAGTTCTCCAGTATTGAATCAAACTATCGAAGTTGCTACTCCACCTGAATTTCCAAAAGGAATGGAAGGAATCTGGTCGCCAGAGCATTTATTCGTAGCTTCAGTTAGTAGTTGCTTAATGACTACCTTCCTTGCTATTGCTGATTTTTCAAAATTTGAGTACCTCCATTTGAATATTGAAGCAATTGGAAAACTCGAAAAAATTGACGGCAAATTTATGATAAGTGAAATCAATTTAAAACCAACACTTACCATAAATAACGAAGTTCAAACCGCTAAAGCTGAACGAATTTTACATAAATCTGAAGCAGCATGTTTGATTTCAAACTCAATTACTTCAAAAGTAATTATGAACCCTACTGTAGTTATTCAAGAAGAAGCGTTAATTGGGTAAAAAAGTGAAATTCTAAGAGTCAGATTCTGATTCACTATTTTTTTCTAGATCCTTTTTATACACAATCGTTCGATATGGGAAAGGAATTTCAACTCCTTCTTTGTCGAATCTCTTCTTTATGCTTTCTAACAAATCTGTACCTAAAACAAAGGCATCAGGTGGATTAGCAGTGGTTGCCCAAGCTCTTAAATTCACTGAGAAATCACCAAGCGATAATACACGTACTGGTACAATTGCTACTCCATCATCAATTTCTTCATGTGTTCGATAATCTTTAAATAAAGGATGAGCTACCACTTCTTCTTGTATAATCCTACGAGCTAGGTCAATATCTGAATCGTAACTAATTCCTACATCAATCCATTTTACGATTTTATCGTCTCTGTAATTCGAATTAATCAGAACTTCATCACTTATAATTGAATTTGGTATGATGATTCTCTTGTTTTCAAAATTTCGAATTACCGTATGCCGAAGATTGATATCCTCAACTATACCATTTAAATCGGTTCTGATTTGAATCCGGTCATTTATCTTGTAAGGCTTAAAAACAACTATGAATATTCCACCAACAATGTTCGAAAGAGCTTGTTGTGAAGCAAAACCAATGGCAATTGCGAATAATCCAGCACCAGCAAGAAGTGATGTCGCTATTACTCTTAATGTTGGAATCATGTATATCGCAAAACTTATTCCAGTTAAGTAAATAAGTACCGATACTCCTCTTTTTAAGAATTTTAGATTTGTTAAATCATGAGCTTCAGTATCACCATGTTCTGCAGACTTAATAGCTTTATTAAATATTCTTCTTGTTAAAGAGGCTATTACCACTGTGCTAAAAAGTATGAATCCAATAATTATTGGAAGGTGCCACACTTCAGGGATATATTTAATTATTTCTTCTTTTATCAAAATTCTATGATTATGTCTGAGGTAAAACCGTTTCTGACTCTAATCCCTCGTTGAATATAATAAGGTTCTGGCGCTATAAATGGCGACACGGATCCAGTGTCCCAATTACCATTCCCATTTTCATCTTTAAATACGGTAAGAATATACCCAATTGGTGCCAACTGTTGGAGCTCTAGAGAGTCAGTAAATGTAGAATCAAGTTTATATGAGATTGATTCGTTCACTAGACTGAAATTATATACATCAGTTGAATCATCTCTAATCACCTGAACAGTCAATTCACCAAGCTCTGTTATATCCCATATTTCTGGTTCAAAAAGCTTTCGTCGCTGGGTAATTGGATTCCAAACCAAAAATTGATATTCCAATCCTTCAATCCACTGATCCTGTGGATCAATAAATAGTTTATTTCTATTAAATCGAAGTGTGGACCAGTCATCAAATGAAACACTTCCTTCAACAACAACTACTGAATCAAATAATACTTGTTCTGTAATTGGTGTGGCGTAGGTAATCTCAACACTCTGAGTTGGAAATAAACCACTTTCAGTTGAGTGTTCTATTATCCGTTGGAGTGTAGTATCTACTTGAGAACTCCCTTCAAATTCCACATCTGTCATAATAACCGAATTACCTGCCTTATCTGTAATTCCACTAGCCGTTAAGGTATATAGTGCTGATTCATTTAACGAGGAATCTGATTGGGCATATAGAACAAATGGATCTTTTTTTGAAATAAATAATGGATATGCTTCTGAAAACTGATTCTGAAGAGTGTCTAATACAGATATCGAAGCATCATCTTGTATATGTATGTTTTCATTGAACCGTAATCTTAATCGGTTAGAGGAAAACATCCCCACTCCCTGAAGTTTTGGGGCTAAGCTATCTTTTTGAATTACATAAAGTACATCTAATGTATCTAGAGTAGCTTTTTCTAATTCAATAAATTCTTTAGAAAAAACCTGAGCTTGTTCACTAGCACTATCCCAGATTTTATTACGATTTCGATCATCTACATATAAGGCCTGATATTGACCTTCTCTTAAATATGAAAATTGATATACACCACCTGTATCTGTTTCAGCTTGATAAGTTGCTTTATTTGTTAGATCAATTGGGGAACGGTAAAGTAAAACCTTCCCTCCTGCTAATGACTCACCAGTGTCTGCTCTGCGAATTCTTCCTGTTAATCCACCTTCATCTATTTCATCGCCCGTTGAAATAGCTAACGTAATTGGATTTCCAATTTTATTATTCCTTATGTCGGAAACATTTGCCCCGAGAGTTAGAATTATTGTAGTTGAATCTGGAAGATCTTGTTCAAATTCTAGAGTTAACTTTTTCTTCTTCCATTTCAAATTGTATTCCAATCCTAAGTCAGGTTCAACTGTAATATTTGAACGAACAGAATTTCTATTTACATATTCAGAAAATTGAAATTCAAATTTCTTACCATTAAAGTTTGTTGCTCCTGATTTTGGGTAGGTTTCAAGAATACTTGGACCTTCCGTATCTCTTGGTCCTCCGGTTGGCCCTTTAGGCGTTGCACACGAACTTAAGCCAATTAAAAGTAGTAGCACTAAAATGTGATATAACAACGGTTTTTTTTTAACGTACATTTGAGAGCGCTTTATCATAAAGCTAATATACAAACGGGATTTAAGATTTATAAGGGTGAGCATAAAATTTTAGAATGAGACTACAGATTAAAACCATAATGAGAATTTTTAAAAACCTTTTTTTAGTACTTGGGTTATTTATTACAACTGTAGGATGTCATTCTTATATGTTAGATGATGCTCAGTATGATTTAAGAGATTCTTTTTCTGATGGTGACTTTAAAAAATCTCAGGCACTCTTAAACCGTTTTGAAGATAAGGATTTGTATCGTTCTAAAGATGCTGTTTTATGGAATCTTGAGAATGGCATGGTGTATCATTTTGCGGGCAAGTACGATTCAAGTACTATCTTCTTAAGTAAAGCTGAATTAGACATTGAAAGTAATTATACAAAGAGTTTAAGTCGTGGGTTTGCCTCTTTCTTAACTAACGATAATAAATTAGCTTATGATGGCGAGCCTTATGAAAACATCTATTTGAATGCTTTTAAGGCATTAAACTTTGTGCATCAAAAAGACTGGGAAGGTGCCTTGGTTGAGACCCGACGTATGTCGTTTAAAATGGAGCAGCTTGATATCAAAATTAAAGGGCTTGCTGATGCATTATCTAGAGCAGATTCTACTGGGAAAGCTGAGTGGTCTTCTGGTAAAGTAAATATTCAGAATAGTGCGTTTAGTCATTATTTATCCTCAATTCTTTATGCAAAAACAGGAAGACCAGATAACGCAAGAATTGAATATGAGAAGCTAGATATTGCTCTTAGAGAACAAGCGAAACTTGGTGATTATGAACCTTTTGATGTATCAAATTTACAGCAAATACAAGAACCTGAGAGCTATAATGTGTTACTAACAAGCTTTACTGGTCAATCACCTTTAAAATATCAAGAAGATATCAGGCTTTGGGATGATGATTTTTATCTAAAATTCTCTTTTCCATTAATTGATCTTTATCCTACCCAAGTATCTGATGTAAGAGCAGTTTTAAATGGTAATGAGGAATTAAGTCTACATTTAATAGAAGAAATGGATTTAGTTTCGCGAGAAGTATACAAAGCTAAACAACCAATTATCTATGCTCGTGCATTAACTAGATCTCTTGTAAAAGCAGGAGGAACTGGAGTTATAAAAAAAGCCATTAAAGAAGAGAATGAAACGTTAGGTTTCATAGCGTCCGTTTTGAGTTTTCTTTATAAAGAAGGAAGTGAAAAGGCAGATTTACGAGGATGGCAAACTCTTCCAGGTCAGGCATGGATGAATGTCGTAAAATTACCTCCTGGACAAAATACCGTAACCCTAGAATATATTTCCAAAACAGGACGTGTTTTATATTCTGAAGAATATTCTGTTAGTGTGACAGAAAATACCAGCCTAGAACTTATTGAATCAATTTATTCTAAATGAAAATCTATAACCCAAATAACCTATAACGAAATGAAATATTCACTTCTCAGCATATTTATGATATTCATGCTACTCACAGCATGCAGACCTTCACAACAAGTTTCCCGGATTGACCCAGGAACTACAACCGACCTTTCAGGTAAATGGAATGACACTGATGCTAGACTAGTAGCAGAAGAAATGATTTCTGATGCAATTACAAAGCCTTGGTTAAATCAATTCAGTAGAAATAACCAACAACCACCTGTAATGATTGTGGGACGAGTTCGAAACGAAAGTATGGAACACATCGACACTGAAGTATTTACTAAAGAAATGGAACGAGCTTTTGTAAACTCAGGATCTGTTTCTGTTGTAGCCAACTCACAAGAACGCGCAGAAATTCGTGATGAAAGAGTTGACCAACAAGTAAATGCTTCCTTTGAATCAACTAAGAAAATGGCTCAGGAACTTGGGGCAGATTTTATGTTGATTGGAAATATAAATTCAATTGTTGATGAAGCTGTTGATAATAGAACTCTTGCTGTGTTTTATACAGTAAATCTTGAACTTGTTAATGTTGAAACCAACCAAAAAGTTTGGATCGGTAATAAAAAGATTAAAAAGTTAATCGAGCGACGAAACTATCGCGGTTAATAATCAATCAATTCTTTTAAAGGCTTTCTGATTTTCAGAAAGCCTTTTTTATTTTTGATCATATTTCAAATACTCCCTTCTCCATTTATTGGTATACTTGAACCAAGAATATTTTTTTATGTAAAATATTAATTTAATTATCATATCGAATTCTTTATCAGGAATTGGTTTATATAAATGACTAAGCATTTTGACTATTGCATACTTGGAGCAGGTTTAGCGGGAGTTTCACTAGCATCTGAACTAACAAAAGAAAATGCATCGGTTTGTTTAATTGATCCTAAAGGAATTGGTTCTGGAGCCTCTGGCACTCCTTTAGGCTTGGTAAATCCTGCTACAGGTAGATACGCTACACTTACATGGGAAGCTGAAAAATGCTACACATCTATTCTTGATAATCTTACAAGCATACAGCAGATGTGTGATCTTCCTTTTTTTAAAAAAACGGGAGTTCTTCGTCCAGCTTTAGATGAAAAGATTGCAAAAAGGATGAAAGAGAATTTGGATTCAATGCCTTGGCCAAATAATTGGATTGAGTGGTTTGATGAAGATGCAGTAAAAAATTTCCATCCTGGAATAACATGTACAGGGGGTGGTGTTTGGGTTTCTGCAGGACTTACGGTAGATATTTCATCTTACTTGAAAGAGTTTCTTAGATTTTTAATCTCAAATTCCAATTTTTCTTTTATTGAATCCGAATATTCGATTATTAAAAAAGATAGAAAGTGGGAAATAAATGTATCCAATCATGAAATAATAAGAGCTGATAAATTAGTTTTCACAACTGGAGCCTCTACCAATGATTTTGATTTCTGGAAGGATCTCCCTCTTTATCCAGTAAAAGGTCAATTAGCAGTATTGGAATCCCAATCTCCTCTCCTATTTGATCATGCTGTTTCTGCTTTAGGTTATATCGCTTCTATGGATTCAAATAGGTTTATAATTGGAAGTACTTATGAACACTCATTCAATCACGAACAAATTGATGAACAAGGCTTAGATTATCTGTTAATTAGGTTTGGAAAAGTATTGCCAGAATTAAAAGCTAATTCGAAAGTTATATTTCAATGGTCTGGAGTTAGAGCTTCTACTCCGAATAGGATGCCAATAATGGGAAACCATCCAAATGAAGAAGATCTTTATGTATTTGCCGGATTAGGCTCGAAAGGTCTCCTATACTCCGGATATCTTTCAAAGAAAATGAAGGACTATTTAATGTTTAATGTCGCTCTTCCCTTAGATGTAAACATAAATCGTTTTGCATAAAAAAAGCCCCTAACAATTTCTTGAAGGGGCTTTAAAAATTGTAATTCTATCTTAGAACCTGAGTAATAATCCACTCCATGCAACCGCTGCAGAACTACCATTACTAGCTGAGTTAGCAACTGTAGATGCTGCGAATGTAAATTCTAAGAATCTCAAATCAAGTCCAATACCAGCAGAATATGTTGAAGAAGAATAACCACCAATTCTTGTACCAATTCGTAAAGGAATGATACCCAAAAAGCGATATTCTGCACCTAAAGTAAGTGCACTTCTTTTACTATTAGTTCCAATATCATTGAAGCCAAAACCATAATCTAGGGTAGTAGTTAATTTTCCTAAGGTTAATGCTGCCCCAAAATTGTACATACCCGGTAAATCATACTTTTGTGCCCCTAGAGACTGTGAAGTAAATCCACCATAAACATCATTTTGAAGACTATCACCTAAATCATTGAAGTATTCATTAGGAGTTTTATCTCCCACATCTCCATCAATAGTTACGATACCTGATGCACTTACATTTGTAGGTTTAGAATCATAACTAACACTTCCTAGATCCGTCATTGACATTGAAAGCCTTAAGACTTGACGTTTACCGAAGAATCCTAAAGCAGGTAGCGATACATCTAATTCTGCAGTAACACCTAAGTCAAGACCTAAGCCAGAGCCTAATGTTCCAATATCTGAACCAGAATAATCTAGAAAGTCATCTAGTTTTGCATCAGGATCTATCTCACGAGCATCTGAATATGCAGCAAGCTGATCTGATAAATCACCATAGGTTAATAATGAATAGTTGAAATCATGCACTATACTACCATTACTACTTCCTGTAATTGAATTCACAGTTAGAGCAGAAGTAAAATCTAATTCCGTAGACTGTATTCCAACAATATATTTAGGTGCAGCACCAGCATAAACCTTGATTCCATTAATGAATGGAAGTTTTTCTACAAGTCCTGTTAATGGAATTGGTAATTCCATTGCAAAACCAACTGAAATTTCAGCAAAAGAAAGTGTTCTACTATTAAAGTTAACAGGTACAGGAGATGAGAAATTTCCAGAATCAAAGCCATAAAAAGCCAATTCCATAAGCCCTTTATTAACGGTAAGATCTTGAGTTGTTCTCACTCGTGTTGCTAAACTAAATGCAGTTTTTGATCCTCTATTTGAAAAACCAAGAGGAACTATACTAAATGTAGCGGCTAATTCTCTAGTATTTGTATTATCAGAGCCAAACCAATCATTCAGCATATTTTCACGAACTTGACCATCAATGGTAAGTCCTGTTGTTAAGTAGGTATTATAAACATCAATATTCAATAATGATCCACCGGCTCTAAATCCTAAACCACCAATTAAACCAATCGATCTTTTTGGTCTGTTAGCATGTTGCAACATTAAGTTTGCTGGGTTCAAGAAATTAGCATGATATCCATCAATATATGCAGTACCGCCTCCACCCATTCCTAGAGTAGCTGAGTTATAATGTCGACTTTGGGCAACTAAAGAAGCAGCTGAAAGTGCGAAACAAATCGTAAAAATGATTTTTAAATTTTTCATTGTCATTCCTCCTTAGTTTTTAAAGTTATTTTCGATACTTATTTTTGCACTAACACTGAGTTTAATGGCATCTGTTGCCCTAAACTTAACCTCCGTGTTTTGAGTTGTCCTTAAATTAGACTCAATTATAATCGAGGAGGCTTTATAAAGCTCACTTAATTGTTCATCTGTGAGAGCAATTTGAATATTTCCAGGAGTTGCAAATGTTGCAAATCTGGTAACCTCATCAACTTGCGCACCTAAAAGGTCATATCTACCCCCTGATGGTGCATCTGTAGGTAGTACGATAACTGTTGCACCTGTAGAATCTACAAATGTAAGACTTAATGAAAAACCGAGTGGTAGTCCATTTTCGTAGCTTATTAACAATAAACCTTCGCTAATATTAGCATCATCTTCTGGAGTAGGTAAGTCCTGAAGCGCGTCAACTTCAGTTGTATCTGTAAATGCAGTTTCATTGGTAGTTTTAAATGCCAATGGAAGATTAACACTAATTTTTGGATCAAATTCCAATGGTGAAGTTATAGTTGCTTCAGTGCCATCTTCATTAACAATAGCCTTACCAACAAATCTAATTTCGCTTGGTAAATTATTTAAGAAATCAGTTACAGTTGAATTTGTAGAATCAAAGGTAAGTGAAAAAGTTTCGAGTCCACCAGAAATACTAGGTTCTAGCTCGAACTTAATCATCTGCTCTGGAAGAAGCTGAACACCGTCTCTTAAGATGCCATTAATTGGATCTGTTGCTAATACTTCAGCATTTTGTCCTGTTTTTCCTCTTAAGAAAACTTCTTCTCCATCACCATTTGTTCCTAAAAATGCTGAATAGATTGTAGTTGGTACACCAATATTTGATTCGTAATTAATACTAAGTGTAGCTTGTGTAAATTTTAATCCATCAATTTGTTTAGATATATCTTCTAAACCATCAATTGATGTTATTTCAGCTTCAGTATCATTATTTAAATCCCAAGTGTCTGTTCCATTTGAAGGATCATCCTCTCCTAATGAAACAGTTTGAGGTAGGATATCGCCAAATGCGGAGGCAATTTTGAGGTCAATAATTTCAACACTGGAGCTTATCTCATTATTCTCATTGATCACACGAGTTTGATCACCAGGTGCAGCATCTTGAGTATTCTCAGTAATTGAAGAGATATTGTATTCAATTATATTATTAAAAGCATACAATCTAAAACCTGTTAGATCTCTTTCTTTACTATTTGAAGTAGCACTTCTAAGTATTTGATCAAACCCAGGTATATAACTTATTCTAAGAGAATCACCAGGTAGATAGTTAGGTCCTCTTCTAATATTAGGAAATGAAATTATTAATGAATCGATTGTTAAATCTAATCCATTTACAATTGGGTCAATATTTAAAAACCCTGATTCTAACTGAACGTAATGAGATGGATCAGAAAAAATAAATTCTGTGGCATCAAAAGTAGTTGAATTGCTGGAAGAGAAATCTTGAGATTCAACTGCTGCTTCCACTTCAGAAGCTACAAGGCCTATACCATCAATACTTTCAACAACCAATTCACCTGGAATTGCTGAGGTATTTTGTGCGTTCCAAGTAACTGAAACGTCTACGTTAATATTAGATAGTATATCTCCTTCACTAAATAAAATCTGATCTGAGCTTGTGACCCCATGATTTACATTTGAAATAGTTGTACCAGCTACAAAAGTATTACCAGAGTTCAAATCAACATCAATAGCGCTAATATCAAATCCTAGATTATTAGTAATACTAATTTCAATAGATCCTCTTTTAATTGTTGCGCTTACAAAGAAGTCGGTACTCTGTCCAACATCTATATTAACTGGAGATGGTGTTGAACCTCCAAGAATAGGTGTACCTGCGGGTACTATAGCTGGGTTTAATCCGGTTAAATCTTGGAAACTCGCAGTACCTAAATTAGATCCACCAGAAGAAAAACTTCCAAGTTCTAACTCACCAACTTGGGAATTAAAACTAGTTGGATCAGTGCTTATTTCTGGAATCGCATCATTAAGATCCCCGAAATCAAAATCTTCTTCTTTCGAAACACTTATTAAACCTGTAGTAGTATTAAGTGTAAAAAGAGAATCAAATTCACTTTTGGTTGTATCAATTAAAACTTCAACTGATCCCCCGCCGCCAAGAAATTGAAATTCTTTGTTAATTAGTATTGGAGCTTCTACAGTATGTGAAGTAGTGAAATCTGGTTTTTTTGGTAGATCACAACTAACTATAGTAGTACCTACAATTAACCAAATTATTAACAGCTTATAATTACGCATCTGTTACTTGATTGGATTATTATTTATTAAGAGAATGCTAGACATCCGATTATTATAACTTATGAAAGGAAAACTTGAATTAAAATTAGATTCAAGTAATTTATTGTACCAGAATAATTAAACACCTAAGCCATCTTCTTATTTAATTATAAAGGTAAAACTTAAGAAATCAAACTTCTCAAGTTTTTCGAGTAATAACACTAAAAAACTAAAATAAAAAAGCTTCATCATTCTCACTCTTTTGAGTTCGAATAACAAAGCTTTTGCGGAGAGGGAGGGATTCGAACCCTCGGTACCCTTGTGAGGCACACACGCTTTCCAGGCGAGCCCGTTCGACCGCTCCGGCACCTCTCCGTTTCATTCAATAAGGGCGGCAAAGATAGAACTAATCCCATCCCATAGCAATAATCAAAACCCAAATGTGAAAATATCTTGGGTATATGCTCCTACATTTTCACCTCGTTCTGATGCGGGCCTAAATCTCCATTTATAAGCGGCCTCTAAAGTTGCCTCAAGTAATCCATAACCAATATCCTTAACAGCCTTAAAATCTCTTCCATTATCTTCATACAAACGTATTTCCGATATATACGCCTCTTTTACCGACCCATCGCTTAACACTGTGAAATTCACTGTTATAGTTGCTTTTATACCTGCTCTCTTTGCTTCTTCAGGAACAATGGGCTCCACGATTCTTACTACTCTTGGTGGGCGATCAGGGTTTCCAGATATAATTTCTTCATCCCCTCTTTGGCCAGTAGTATTTTCAATACTTAATGGATCAGTATTTAATAAATCTTCTAGTTCTGGGAAATCTATAATCTCTTCAATTACAAAATCATTTGGAATTGGAATTGGGATTTGAGGCTTTGGTGGTGATGCTGGAGCATTTGCCTGTTTAGTAACTATCATCTCTTCAATGATAATAGCTTGCTTTTCAAATTCATCAAATGAAACAGTTTCTCTAACTGTTTCTGGCCAAAATTTAAATACTGAAATTAGTATAAGCTGAGCAATAACAACTGAAGCCATAACCCTATGATGGTAATGAGATGATGAAAGTATGGTATCAATTATATTTAATTTCAATAATTCTGAAGCCTTTCTTTTTCAAGTACAATTTTATCTCTAGCAAAAGACTTTAGATCAGTCATATTATTAAAATCTTTAGGGTCGATATGGTCTAACACAGAAACTCTAAGTATACCTTTATTATTAAGTAAGTTTGAACCCGATTTTAGAATATGATGTGCTCCATCAATAACTATAGGTTGTAATCGGAATCTATGCTCTAGAGCCATCAGAAATGCACCATTTTTAAATGAACTTATTTTTCCATTTATAGAACGTGTCCCTTCTGGAAATATCATAACTGGTACTAAATCATTTAATGGCTTAACAAGATTCGATAATTTTTTTAATGCAGATTTATTTGAACGATTAATAGTGAGCTGTCCAGTAAGTTTCACCATCCATCCCATCACAGGAATGTAAGTCATACTATGTTTTACAACCCACTTCATTCGCCATGGCAATTCAAACAAAAGTGGTATATCTAAAAAGCTTTCATGATTTGCGATAAATATGGTTGGCGTTTTATTATCAAATTTCTCTACACCTTCAACTTTTATTTTCCATCCTGAACTCACTCTAACCATGCACCAAGCCATCATTCCTAACACTTTGTTAGGGATTTTTCGGTATCTATCAAATAAAAAAGTCGCTAAAAAGGTGATTGAAATTAGTATAAAAAAAACTGCAAATAATAAGACGTAAGCTGTCCAAACGTAAATACTAAAAATTACTTTTCTCATCTCATTTTATAATTGTAAGGCTCTCCTTATAAAACCTTTATGTTTAATTAATAATTGCGTTGCTTCTTTTTTTGATGAATTCGTTAAAGCCATTACTATTGCTGTTTTAACATGACCTTCGGCATTATCCAGAAAACTTGAAGCTTCGTCATAATTTACATTACAAAATGTGCATATTATTCTTTTTGCACGTTCAACTAGTTTCATATTTGATAGTTTCAGATCTACCATAACGTTCTCTAGCACTTTTCCTTGCCTTATAAATGCACCCGTAGTTATCATATTCAAAATCATTTTTTGAGCAGTACCACTTTTCATTCTTGTACTTCCCATTATGACTTCTGGTCCAACTGGTATATCAATAAATATATCTGAAGAAATACTTAATTGAGATTCTGGAACAGTTGTTATAAATATTGTTTTAACTCCTAATTTTTGAGCTTGTTTCAAAACACCTAGTACATATGGTGTTCTTCCACTTGCTGCAAGTCCACAAACAATATCGATTTTTGATACATTGATTTTGTTGAGGTCAATAGCACCTATCTCTTCTGAATCTTCTGCTCCCTCCTGTGCTATAAACATAGCTTCTATACCACCCGCAATAAATCCTTGAACCTGTTCTGGTTCACTTCCAAAAGTAGGAGGACATTCAGCGGCGTCTAAAACTCCTAATCGCCCGCTTGTTCCAGCACCAAAATAAAGCAGCCTTCCTCCTACTGCAAAGCTATCACTTACCAAATCAACAGCTTCAGCAATGCTATGGAGTTTTTTTTCTATTTCTAATGCTACTTTCTGATCTTCTTGATTTATCAATCTCACTATTTCAGAAGAGTCAGCAAGGTCAATTTCAGTTGTATCATTATTTCGCTGTTCTGTATCAAGTTTGTTTAAAGCTTCAAAGAGCTTTTTTTTTGATGTGTCCATATATATTTAACGCCGATTTCTCCACCATTCAGAAACAGAACTGTTTTCCTGTTCAGCGTATTCAAATGATTCATTATATTGGGCTTCCTTCAGTAAAGCACTAGTTAAAGCCAAAATATCATCATTAACAGATCTCTTTAATTTTTTAGGATCAAAGTGATCTTTAACGAAATGAGTATCATAATTCCCAGAAATAAAGGACTCATGATTAAGCGTAAATTCACAAAATGGAATGGTTGTTTTACAACCTGCAATTTCATACTCCTGAAGCGCCCTAATCATTTTTTTACGAGCATCCTCTCGATCACGTCCATAAACTGTGAGTTTAGAAATCATTGGGTCATAATTGATAGTAATTTCCTGACCTTCTTCAACACCGGCATCAACACGAATACCTGTACCTGAAGGAGTTCTATGTTTTTTTAATAAACCAGTACTTGGTAAGAAATTATTTTCAGGATCCTCAGCATAAATTCGGCATTCGATTGCATGACCTACTTTCTTAATATCTTCTTGTGTAAATGGTAGCTTTTTACCTTCTGCTACCAAAATTTGAGCAGCTACTAAATCAATTCCGGAGATCATTTCAGTAACTGGATGTTCAACTTGAAGGCGAGTATTCATCTCTAAAAAATAGAATTTCATGTGTTTATCTACCAAAAATTCGATGGTTCCAGCACCCACATAATCACAAGATTCAGCAGCTTTAATTGCCGATTTCGCCATTTCAGCCCTAAGTTCATCCGTTAGTAATGTACTTGGTGCTTCTTCAATTACTTTTTGATGACGTCGTTGAATTGAACATTCTCTATCCCATACATGTACAATATTGCCATGAGTATCAGCCATAATCTGAAACTCAATATGTCTAGGCTCTTCAAGGTATTTCTCTATATATACACGATCATCACCAAAAGCATTTTTAGCTTCAGATTTAGCGGCCTTTATACTAGATTCGAATTCTGATTCATCATATACAATTCGCATTCCTTTGCCGCCGCCGCCAGCAGATGCCTTAATCAAAATTGGATATCCAACATCAGAAGCTACTTTACGAGCTTCTTCAATACTCTTTAACGTACTTTTTAAACCTGGAGGTGTTGGTATGCCATATTGAGTAGCTAATTCTCTAGCAGAAGTTTTATCGCCCATCAACCGAATTGCTTTGGGCTCTGGACCTATAAATATGATTCCTTCTTTCTTACATCGTTCAGCAAAATCAGCGTTTTCACTTAAAAACCCATACCCAGGATGAACAGCATCTGCACCTGTTAGTTTTATAGCTTCCAATATTTTATCAACTACAAGATAACTTTCTGATGAAGCAGCTTCTCCAATAAAAACGGATTCATCTGCAAGTTGTACATGTGGAGAGAACTCATCTGGACGAGAGTAAACAGCAACGCTTTTAATACCAAGCTCTTTACAAGTGTGAATTACTCGAACGGCGATTTCACCGCGATTTGCAATAAGAATTTTTTTGATGGTAGCCATAAGAAATCATTTTCTTTGAAAGTATCAAATTAAGAAGTGATTCTCTACCAATTTCTGTTAACTAACAGCTCTCATTTTATAGAGTATTCTAGGAAGGATAGTAAATTTTTCGAGATTATTAAGATATGCTCTTTCATCAAATACATTATAATTATTCTCTTCAATTTTATCCAGAATTCTACTGTAATTATACCGAGCTAAATAAACAGGTAAACGGCTATCTTTGTTGAGCATTGTAATCCCGTGATCTGCCTTCTCGTAGTACTTTCTAGCTCTAGCAACTTGGAATTTCATTAATTCAATAAACTCTTTGGATAAATTCCTTTTAAATAAATCTGCCTCAGAAACTTTAAACATCTTCAATTCGTCGGCTGGCAAATAAATCCTATTTCTTTCTAAATCTTCACCAATATCTCTTAAGATATTAGTGAGCTGCATCGCAATACCTAAATCGATTGCGTATTCAAGTGCTCTTTCATCTTCATAACCAAAAACCCTACTAGTCATTAAGCCTACAACAGATGCAACCTTATAGGAGTAATCATATAACTCATGAAAGTTATTATATCGATTTTTGTCAAGATCAGAACGAACACCATCAATTAGTAGAAAAGGGAGATCAATAGGTATGTGGTATTTTCTTAAAGTATCAGCAAAGGCTGTAAGAATTCTATCATCTGATAACTTACCCTCGTAAATAGAAGCTAAGTTTTTTTTGAATTCATTTAATTTAGAATCAACCTCTGAAAGGTTAATTACTTCATTATTAGATAAGTCAATTGAATCGTCTACTAAATTATCCAGAAATCTACATAATCCATATATTGCAAAAATACTGCGTTGTTTTTCATTTGGTAAAAACCGAGTGGCCATATAGAAGGTCTTAGCGTAAAACCTTGTAATAGCACGGCAATGAGAATAAGCAGGCTTTAAATCAGTATCGCTAATTTCTTCTATAACAGACCTATGAAACGAAGTCTTTTCGTAGATCGGTCTTATCATTGAATATGGAATGCGAAGAAGTGTGCTCATGTTTACATAAATGATTTTATTACCTAAAATAGTTCCATTCATTAAGAAATAAATAATTTTTTAATACAGATTACATCTTCTTTATAAGTTGATTATACTCTACCTACTAAAATAATAAGTTAAATAGGGGTAATATCACTTCTTTTTACAGATTATTTGAATAATATCTATCGGGATTATGAACAAAAAAGTAACTATTTACGAAGTAGCAAAAAATGCAGGTGTCGCTATTTCTACAGTTTCGAGAGTATTGAATGATTCTCCGAATGTTTCTGATGAAACAAAAAAGAAAGTTCAAGCTGCTATTGACGAACTTTCATTTAGACCACAAGTTAGCGCTCGTAATTTAGCGAGTAAACAACCTCAACTACTTGCAGTTGCTGTACCTTCATTTACTACTCCCTTTTTTAATGAAGTTCTTAAGGGAGTAAAAGATGAAATCAAGAAAATGGATCTGGATATTATTTTATATAATACAGGCTCTAAAGATCCTGAAGAAGCAGTAATCAATTTTTTTGATCGTGGAACTGCAGACGCCCTAATTCTACTTTCTATCGATGTTAGCGAAAAGATTCACAAACATCTTCAAACTACTCATGTACCTATCGTTTTAGTTAATGCTGCTCATGATGCATATAATTATTTTATGGTTAACGATTACCAAGGTGGTTATATGGCGGGTGAGCATTTGGTTAAAAAAGGATTTACAAATATTGGGATGATTACATCACCAGTCAATACTCGTGCATCTGACGATAGAGAACGAGGATTTAAGGATGCTCTTAAGAATTATAAATTGAAAATTGATAAGAGCTTATTTGTAACAGGTGATACTACCAAACATGCTGGCTTTACCGAGGAAGCTGGCTTTGAAGCCGTTTATAAATACGATAAAATGGGTCGATATCCAGACGCTGTATTTTGTGCAAATGATACTCAAGCTTTAGGTGCACTGCATGCTCTGTCTCGATTAGGAATGAAAGTACCTGATGATATTGCGATTATGGGTTATGATAATATCAAATTGAGTAAATATCTTGATTTAACAACCATTGATCAACAGATGCATACTATTGGAATTCAAGCAACTGCAAGACTAGCCGCAATCATTAAAAACCCTGATGATAATCTCTTTCAAACTTCTATTAATCCTATTCTTGTAGAAAGAGGATCAACAGAAAAGGTTTAATACTGTGGATTATAATTTTAGTACTCAGGAAGCTTTAGATTATTGTATTACCGATACAAGTGCATCATCAATTGGCTCACCGTATAAAGGTAAAGTTCGGGAAGTTTATGATCTTAACAATGACACTCTTGGAATTGTTGTTACAGACCGTATTTCTGCATTTGATTATATCATGAGACAAGCAATTCCTTTTAAAGGACAAATACTAAATCAACTTGCTGCCTTTTCTTTTGACACAATTAAAGATATCGTAGCAACTCATATTATTGATGTCCCCCACCCTAATATTACTATCGGAAAAAAGTGTGATCCGGTTCCAATAGAAGTTGTCATTCGAGGATATTTAACTGGACATGCATGGCGTACTTATAAGTCAGGTCTCCGAACTCTTTGTGGAGTTAATTTACCAGGTGGAATGATTGAACATGAAAAATTTCAAACTCCAATTCTTACTCCTGCAACTAAAGCCACTGAAGGGCATGATGAGGATATTTCTGAAGCTGATATATTAGCTAAAGGTATTGTAAATGAAGCTCTATGGTCTCAAATTCGTGAGGTAGCATTTAAACTGTTTGAAAGAGGGACTGAGGTAGCAGCAAAGAAAGGTTTAATACTCGTAGACACTAAGTATGAGTTCGGTCTATATAATGGTGAGCTTACATTAATTGATGAAGTTCATACTACCGATTCATCTAGATATTTTTATTTGGATGGCTATGAAGAACGACAGGCCAAAGGTGACTCACAAAAACAGCTTTCAAAAGAGTTCCTCAGGGAATGGTTGATGAGTCAGAATTTTCAGGGATTAGAAGGTCAAACTCTCCCAGATTTACCATATGAATTTCGTTTAGAGGTATTTAATCGCTATTCCGAACTTTTCAAAATGCTTACGGGAAATGCTTTTAATCCAGTTATAGAAAAAGATTTTAACACTGTTTTATCTACGATTCTCCAAAAGTATTCGTAACACCTCTTTAGTTTGAATAGCTTCAAATACATTTTATTAACTACTATATTTTTGATTTGTGTGAACTGCACAAACAGCTCATATATTCATGTTTCAAAACTAGGATCTGATTCAAACTCAGGAACTAAAGAATCTCCATTTCTTACGATCTCAAAAGCTGCTGAAACTGTAAACCCTGGACAAACAATATTAATCCATGAAGGAGTATATCGGGAATATATAAATCCTTCAGTTGGTGGTACTTCAGATATTGATAGAGTTACTTTTACTATTTTTGAAAATGATGAGGTATTTATAAAAGGATCCGAAGAAATTAATTCATGGAAAAATATTAGTGATGGATTATGGGCAGTAGAACTAGATACTTCTTTTTTTAACGGATACAACCCGTATACCCTTTTCGTAGATGGTGATTTTCAAAATTATGGACATTGGCATCATCGTGGTGATGTTTATTTGAATAATAGTGCCCTTTATGAACAGCAAACTCTTGATGCTATTAAAGAAACAGCTCATACTTGGTACACTGAAACAAAGGATGGTTTCACTTACATTTTTGGAAACTTTAATGACCTAAATCCAAATGAAGAGTTAGTTGAAATAAACGCAAGAGAGCTAATTTTTTTCGCTACTGATACAGATGTAGATTTTTTGACCATCAATGGATTACGATTTTTACATGCTGCACCAAACTGGCAAGCACCTAACGAAGGTGATATTGATCCATATCGATTACTTCAAGTTGGTGCAATTGGTTCGAATATGGGTAAGGGTTGGATCATTGAAAATTCAGAAATAGCCCATTCTAAAACTGCTGGAATAATGTTTGGTGAGAATGAAGGACCTGAAGTGTCTTTTGAAGATATTTCACAGTTTGGAGATCATATCATTCGAAATAATGTGATTCATAAAAATGGACAATATGGAATTGCTGGACAAAAAGGGATTTCAAGATCTGAAATTAGTGGTAATAGAATTGAAGACATAAACTATAGAAATGAATTTGGTGGATACGAACCAGCCGGAATCAAGATCTGGAATTCGTCTGATGTCCATATCGAAAATAATTTTATTCACAAAGTGATTGCAAACCAGAGTGCTTTATCACAAGCTTATTGTATTTGGATTGATTTCGCCAATCAGGGAACTAGAATCACTCGTAATTTTTTAATTGGTGGAGTAAATACTACTACTGCCCTCTTTCTTGAAGCAAATGTTGGGCCTATTCTCGTTGATAATAACATCATTGTTGATAAACCTGAAGGTGCTATTATGGTGTATTCAGGTGGTTCAATATTCGCACATAATCTTTTTATTGACAGTAATTTTGATTTTAAAATACAAGAATTTGGAAATCAAGGTTCCGGAGTTAGAAGAGCATATACATTAGCGCCTCACTCGACCCTAAGAAGAAATATGGGTATTCCAGTAGAAATCGTATACAATCAAATGTACAATAACATTTTTGCTGGTGCTGAAGGACCCATAAACTTTGGATCAAGTTCTGGAGATGGAAATGTAGTCGACAATAATTTATACATTGGTGGAGCCAAACCTAACCCTGACCATTTGAATCCTACAATAAGTGATTTTGAATTTGAATATTCTATTAAGTTCACTAGCGAGGGTGCTTCTCTTAACTTTTATATCGACGATTCCATTATTGGGATTACTAGCCCTACAGTAAATCCTGATTTAATAGGTTTGATACCCCTTGCAGAACAATCTATTGCAGATGAAAATGGAAATCCAATTACTGTTTTATGGGATTTAAATAATGTGGTTAGAAAAACAGTAAATCCTACAATTGGGCCATTAAGGAACTTACAAGTAGGATTTAACAATATCGAATTGAAGACTAAGATCTCACCTACTAATTCTACCATATTCTTTAAACCATTAATTTCTAGAGATGAATAATATTAACTCACTTTTCTTTATCTATTCTCTTTGAAATCCCGTCTCTTTTTTTCACTTTAAAATATTAACACTAAGAAAATAATTACGAGATGAAGCCAGAGAAACCTAATGAATCGTCAAAAAAAATCACTACCAAAACCGCACAATCTAGAAAAGACTTTCTCAAAAAAACGGCACTAGGGTTTGCTTCAATTTCAATTGTTCCTCGTTTTGTGTTAGGTGGAACTGGATATACTGCACCAAGTGATAAGATCACAATTGGATTTATTGGAAATGGTAAACAAGGCACCATTCTAGCTAATCCATTTATTCCATTGAAGGATGTTCAAATTATAGCTAACTGTGATGTAGATTCTATTAAGAGAGATAAGTTTAAAGAATGGGTAAACGCTAAATATGCTGAAACTTCAGGTGTTGAAAGTTATAATGGCTGTGAAGCTTATCATGAATATGAAGAAATAATATCAAGAGAAGATATTGATGCTGTTATAGTTTGCACTCCTGATCATTGGCATGCAATACCAGCTATTAAGGCTTTGAATGCAGGAAAAGACTTGTATTGTGAAAAACCACTTTCTCTTACTATTGAAGAAGGAAGAGCAATGGTAGACGCTACCAGAAATAATAATCGAGTTGCTCAAACAGGTAGTATGCAACGCTCTTGGGGTAATTTCAGAAAAGCCTGTGAACTTGTTCGAAATGGATACCTTGGAGAAATCAAAGAAGTTAAAGTAAATGTAGGTAATCCTGCAATTCCTTATAACCTCCCAAAGCAACCTCTTCCAGAAAGTTTAGATTGGGATCTTTGGATTGGTCCTTCTCCATTTGTTGAATACAATAATGAACTCGCTCCACCCTACCCTTGGGATAATTATCCAATGTGGAGACGATATAGAGAATTTGGCGGTGGTGGAGTAACAGATTGGGGAGCACATATGTTTGATATCGCACAATGGGGACTTGGAATGGATGAAAGTGGCCCAGTTGAATTTATTCCTCCATCACAAAAAAATGCAACTCGAGGACTTAAGTTTAAATATGCTTCTGGAATAGAAATGGTACATGAGGATTTTGGTCGTGGGAATGCCGTCCGTTTTATAGGAACTGAAGGAAGTTTAGATATTAGTAGAGAGTTTTTGGAACCTTCTGACCCAACCCTATTGACCAAAGAAATTGGTGATAACGAAATCAAATTATACAGAAGCGATAACCATTATCAGGATTGGATTGATGCAATTAAAAACAGAAGCAAACCTGTTGCTGATATAGAAATTGGGCATAGAACCGCATCTATATGTAATATCGCAAATATCGCCTACGAACTTGGTCGACCACTTTCATGGAATCCTGAAACTGAACAATTTAAAGAGGATGAGAAAGCTAATTCAATGCTTAGTAGAGAATATAGTAAAGGGTATTCACTCGACTAAGTATTTGAATAATGAGGACTAAAAAAATACGCGGTAATAATCGGGTGCTGCAAAATGTTGAATATTGGAATGTTGAAAATGAGAAGCTTGATCTAGATAATCTATTATCCCAAAACCGGGATTATACTAAAATTTGGGTTGAACCATATGCAAATATTCCACTTTCAAAGTCTAAATACCCTGAACCAAAAGGTAAAATAAGAGCTCATATTCTTAGTGGTTTACTAGATATTTATACTAGCTGGAAAACTTCACTGGATACACTAAATCAAGAGTATTACTTGAAAATTTGGTTATATGATATGCGATTCTCAAAATCACAGGTAGTATGTGCGATAGGACCATTTCTAAATTTTTATGACGCTACCTTTTTTAAGCCACAAGAACAAAAGAATATTAATCTTGATAGTTATGGAATACTTAAAAAGCGTATGGAAATTTTGAATTGGGAATATGCATTAGATGAAGAGCATTACAATAATACTTCGATTGGTGAAATAGAAGATTATGAATCAGATAAAGATTTTTATGAAACTAAAAGATGGTTTAAGAAGCGTTTAAAAAAGCCTCATCGAAAGCTAATCGAGGATAACCCTAATTCCGAAATTAAAGAGTATTATTCTTTTAAACATGGTAGTGTTTGGATTGGCGGTAAGTAAAGATCATTTGAATTATTTTTGTTAATTAACAACTAATTCAAAAATCAGTTCTTTTCAATAGAAGATCCAAATCCAGCTTATTGGATATATGATATCAAAAAACCTCTTTAGCTACTTCATAAACAGAAAGTGATTTCCCCATTGAATAGTAATGTAAAGTTGGAACTCCAAATTCAATTAGTTCTTTTGATTGTTTAACTGCCCACTCTATTCCAATCTGCCTAGCCGCGTCATTATCTTTACATTTCTCCAACTCTAGTGAAAGAGCTTCTGGAATATCAATATGAAATAAATCAGGAAGTAGTGTAATCTGTTTTTTTGTATTTATCGGTTTCAATCCTGGAACTATTGGGACATTTATTCCGGCTTCTCTACAGGCATTTACAAAATCAAAATACTTTTCATTATCGAAAAACATCTGGGTAACAATATAGTCTGCTCCCCCATCTACCTTTTGCTTGAGGTAACGTAAATCGGTTTCCATATTAGGAGCTGTAGTATGTTTCTCTGGATATCCAGCAACACCAATACAAAAATCTGAGGGAGCTGCATTTTCAATTTCCTCATCTAAGAAAATTCCATTATTTAGGTCAACAACCTGACTTAGAAGTTCTGATGCATATGCATGTCCATCAGATTCTGGAACAAATATGCGATCTGGTTTTCTAACGTCTCCTTGTAGAACTAATACATTATCAATTCCTAAGAAATTTAAATCAATGAGTGCATTTTCTGTTTCTTCTTTTGTAAAACCACCACAAATAATGTGAGGAACTGCGTCCACTTTATAATGATTTTGGATTGCAGCACACATCCCAACTGTTCCTGGCCTTTTACGCACCGATTTCCGCTCTAAAAGTCCGTTTTCATGCTTTTTGTAGATATACTCTTCTCTATGGTAGGTCACATCAATAAATGGTGGATTGAATTCCATCAAAGGATCAATGTGATCAAATAGAGTCTGAATATTTTGACCTTTTAATGGTGGTAATACCTCGAAGGTGAATAATGCTTTTCCGTCTGCCTTTTTAAAATAGTCTGTTACTTTCATATTTCTTTATATCTCAATGAGCGAAAGCGAATAATCTTAGCTAAGATTATTCGGTGGTTAATTCAAGATGACTTTCATTTAATTTATTTCTTAGGTTCATAAGCCAAATTTGGTGACAGCCATTTCTCAATTTCTTCAATGGAATCTCCTTTACGTTCGGCGTAATCTATTATCTGATCTTTATTCAGTTTCCCAACACCAAAATATCTTGCTTGAGGGTGCGAAAAGTAGAATCCACTAACTGAACTTGCAGGATACATTGCATAAGATTCAGTTAATGAAATACCCGTATTTTTTTCGACCTCAAGTACATTGAATAATATTCTCTTCTCTGTATGGTCAGGACAAGCAGGATATCCAGGTGCAGGTCTAATCCCTTGATATTTTTCTTCAATAAATTTCGTGTTATCAAAACTTTCTTCTGGACAAAAACCCCATAAATCTGTTCGAATTTTATAGTGCAAATATTCAGCATGAGCCTCCGCTAAACGATCAGCAAGTGCTTTAATTAGTATCGAATTATAATCATCATTTGCTTCATCATATTTCTTAATGAGTTTTTCGATTCCTAGTCCCGAAGTGACAGCAAACATACCCATGTAATCACTTTTACCACTATCTAAAGGAGCTACATAATCGACTAATGATGAATTTGGTTGCCCAGATCTCTTCTCGGCTTGTTGACGAAGAAAGTGGAACTTCGCTTTTTTAGTAGTTCTAGATTCATCCTCAAATATTATAATGTCTTCATCACTACTATTTGCAGGAAATATGCCAATTACAGATTTAGCTTGAAGTGATTTATTAGCTATAAGTTCATCCAGCATAATCTGAGCATCATTAAATAACTCTTTTGCATGTTCTCCTACAACGCTGTCTTCCAGTATAGCAGGGTATTTACCAGTCAACATCCAGGTTCTAAAAAATGGAGACCAATCAATGAATTTACGCAGTTCTGCCAGGTCTACATCATCAAATACTTTTATTCCAATTGCCTTTGGTTTATGAAAGTCAGTTGATTCCCAATCAATCTTAGTTTTATTCTTTTTAGCAGCTTCAAAACTTAAGAGCGATTTTCTACTTGTTCGGTTTTTATGATCTTCGCGCATTACTGAATATTCACTTTTGATGCCAGCAGCAAACTTCTCTCGATTGCCTTCATTCAATAGATCTGTACAAATTGAAACTGAACGAGAGGCGTCTAATACATGAACTACTGGCGATGAATAATTCAGATCGATCTTTACAGCAGTATGTATTTTTGATGTCGTTGCTCCTCCGATCAATAATGGAGTAGTCATACCGCGCTTTTGCATCTCCTTGGCTACACCAACCATTTCATCTAAAGAAGGAGTTATTAATCCACTTAAACCAATAATATCGGCTTTCACTTTCTCTGCTTCATCTAAAATTTTATCTGTAGGAACCATAACACCTAGATCAACTATATCGAAGTTGTTACAAGCGAGAACTACCCCTACAATATTCTTACCAATATCATGAACATCACCTTTTACTGTGGCTAAAAGCACTTTTGTTCGTTGACTAGTATCCTTATTCCTTTTTTTCTCTTCTTCAAGAAATGGAGTTAAATATGCTACTGCTTGTTTCATTACACGAGCACTTTTTACAACCTGAGGAAGAAACATTTTTCCGGCTCCAAAAAGATCACCAACCACATTCATTCCATCCATTAATGGGCCTTCAATTACCATAAGTGGACTTTCATATTTAGCCCTAGCTTCCTCTGTGTCCTCTTCAATAAACTGTGTTATCCCTTTTATGAGTGAATAGCTCAAGCGCTTCTCTACTGAGCCAGAGCGCCATTCTTGGGTCTCTTTCTCTTTCTTCTCACCTGTTCCTTTATATTTATCGGCTATTTCAAGAAGTCGTTCAGTAGCATCATCTCTTCGATCAAGAAGAACATCCTCAACTCTTTTAAGTAATTCTTTCGGGATATTATCATAAATTTCGAGTTGTGTAGGGTTCACAATTCCCATATCCATACCATGTTGAATGGCATGATATAAAAATGCAGAATGCATGGCTTCACGAACTGGGTTATTCCCACGAAATGAAAATGAAACATTACTTACTCCACCAATAATATGTGCACCAGGTAGATTTTCACGAATCCACTTTGATGCCTTAAAGAAATCAAGAGCATTTTTTCGATGTTCTTCCATTCCTGTGGCAACTGGAAAAATATTTGGATCAAGAATAATATCAGAAGGATCGAAACCGACGTTTTCTACCAAAAGCTTGTAAGATCGACCACAAATTTCTTTTCTTCGTTCTAGATTATCAGCTTGACCTGCTTCATCAAAAGCCATTGATACAACAGCGGCTCCAAAACGTTTTACAATCTTAGCTTTTCTTAAAAACTCTTCTTCTCCATCTTTTAAACTTATAGAGTTAACAACACCTTTACCCTGAATACACTTTAATCCTGCAACAATGACTTCCCACTTAGAGGAATCGATCATAATTGGAATCTTTGCTATTTCTGGTTCAGAAGCGATTAAATGTAAGAAAGTGGTCATTTCATCAGCACTTTCTAGCATTCCTTCATCCATATTAACATCAAGGATTTGTGCTCCACCCTGCACTTGATCTAGCGCAACATCTAATGCCGTTGTATAATCTCTTTCCTTAATTAGATTCAAAAATCTCTTCGAACCCGTAACATTAGTCCGTTCACCTACATTTATGAAATTTGAATCAGGGGTAACTATAAGAGGTTCAAGGCCGCTAAGCTTTAGTGGATTTGGTTTCATTAGACTACAGCTACATCTTTTAAAATTCTTGGTGAATATTCAGAAGCAAGATCTGCCATTTTTTTAATATGATCGGGAGTAGTTCCACAACAACCCCCAAGAATATTGACCAATTTATCATCTAAAAATGCTTTTACTTGATTAGCCATTTCTTCAGGTCCTTGATCATATTCACCAAATTCATTTGGTAATCCAGCATTCGGATAAACACTTATAAAATTGGGCGAATATTTTGATAGAGTTTGTAAATAGGGCTTCAGTTGTTTTGCACCTAGCGCACAATTCAAACCAATACTTAGTAAAGGTGCATGAGAAAGAGAAATCAAGAAAGCTTCTACGGTTTGTCCAGAAAGAGTTCTTCCACTAGCATCTGTAATAGTACCTGATATCATAATTGGGAGCTCTCTTCCAATTTCTTCATACAATTCGAGTACTCCAAAAATTGCAGCTTTGGCATTTAAGGTATCAAATATTGTCTCAATAAGAAGTAAATCAGAACCTCCTTCTATTAATCCTCTAGCTTGTTCCTTATAGGCAATGGCCAATTCATCAAAGCTAACGGCTCTAAAGCCTGGATTTGAAACATTTGGCGACATTGACGCTGTTTTATTAGTTGGTCCCATTGCTCCAGCCACGTAACGTGGTTTATCAGGATTCATCTTTGTAAACTTATCACAAGCAAGACGAGCAATTCGGGCCGACTCAAAATTAATATCATAAACAGCATCTTCCATGTTGTAATCAGCTTGTGCTATGGTTGTACCACTGAAGGTATTTGTCTCAACAATATCAGCACCAGCTTCTAAATAAAGCTCATGAATTTCCTGAATAATCTGAGGCCTAGTTATCGAAAGTAGATCGTTATTTCCTTTTAAATCCACATCTAAATTCTTAAACCGATCACCTCGAAAGTCATCTTCTTGTAGATTATATCGTTGTATCATAGTTCCCATTGCTCCATCAAGAACTAAGACACGATCCTCTAATTGTTTTCTAATATCCACTCTATTCACTGTGTTGATTTGCTTATTAACAAAGAGTGACGGAAAAGTTCACTTATTTTTCCCAGCAATTAGCTGAGTGGGATTTGGCACCTTTCTCCAACAGCTGTCGGATCGGTTGCCAAGACTTCTACGGGCCCATTCCCTCAGTCTTTCTTAATAAGTCATTAATTAAAGTCTAAAGATAGTAATCTTTAAGCATAGAGCAAAGATTACAAGTTGGTTAGTTCAACTTGGCACTATCCTTTTTGATATACTTTAAAATTGTTTGATGAAGTTGATATGGTTCAAATGGTTTCGGAACTATTTCATTCACACCAGATTCATAAGCGTGAGTATGTTCTTCAAAAATATCAGATGCAGTGAGTGCAATTATGGGAGTTTTTTTAACTGAATTTTTTTCTAATTCTCTAATTATCTCTGTTGCTTTGTAACCATCCATAATCGGCATATGTAAATCCATCAGAATAATGTCGAAATCTTCTTCTTTAACATACTCTACAGCATAATTTCCATTCAATGCAATAACTGGATCAATTCCCCATTTCTTTAGAAAAAGCTTAATAACTTGAATATTAACGGGGTTATCTTCAACTACAAGTACCTTTATGTTCCCAATTTTCTCAAATGAATTAATATCAGCTTGAGGAGAGTTAATTGGAAATTTAAGATCTCCTTTCTCAAAAACGATAGAGAATGAAAATGTACTTCCCTTCCCTTCTGTACTTACTAATTTTATATTGCTCCCAAACAACTCAATAAGATTTTTAGTAATTGGTAATCCAAGTCCAGTACCTCCATATTTCCTATGGATGTCTTTATCTGCCTGAATAAAACTTTCAAAAATCGAGTCTTGCTTATCAATAGCTATTCCAATACCTGTATCAATTACCTTAAAACTCACTTCAACACTTTCTTCTGATTGATCTTCAAGAGAAACCTGAACGATTATAGAACCTGTTTCAGTAAATTTAAGTGCATTCGAGATTAGGTTACTCAATATTTGAGTTAGACGTGTTGGGTCCCCTTTAAGTACATCTGGAATCTTATCATCATGTTCTATTTTTAGGTAGACTTCCTTTTTTACAGATTGGTTATAAAAAGATTGATGAAGATTTGATAAAAGAAAAAGCAACCTGAAATCAATGCTTTCCAATGTGATTTTACCTGCCTCAGCTTTAGAATAATCCAAAACGTCATTAACAATGGAAAGTAAATTATTTGAAGAGTATAAAAGAGTATCTAGGTATTTTTTCTGGTCCTGTCTTGGATTCTCATGTACCAAAAGATTTGTCATTCCTACAACCGCATTCATTGGTGTTCGAATTTCATGACTCAAAACCGATAAGAATTGAGATTTCAATTCAGTAGCCTCTTCAATTTTTCTATTTTTTTCCGTCAGAAGTGCATTCGCATTCTTTCTCGATTTATTACTTCTGTATAGAACAAAGGCTAGTCCAAACAGCAGAACAGTAATAAGTATCAATAGGTTTCGAATTTTTGCCTGTTGATTTATTTGAGCCTCTTGCATTAAAGATCGCTCATTAAGTAGCAAAATCTCCTGTTTTTGTTTTTCTGATTCATACTGAGTCTGTAATTCAGCAATTTGCTTATTGGTTTGAACTGAAACTAAACTATCCTTTAAACTAGATTGTAATTGAAAGTAGTAGAGCGACTCTTGAAATCTTTCAAGTTCTGAATATGTTGTAGCTAGATCATTATATGCACGCTCCAACCCTGATAGATCATTTATCTTATTGAAGTTCGAAATAGCTTCTTTATAGTTTATGATTGCTACCTCAGGTTGATCTACTTTTAAAAACAAAGAAGCAATATTCATATAGCTATAACCTATACCAGAGATATTACCACGTTCCTTTTCAATCTCTAATGATTGTTCGTGATAATTAATGGCACTATTTATATCCCCATCTAACTTATGAACTTCACCAAGATTATTAAATACCGCCGCAAGACCCTCTTTGTAATTAAGTAGAATCATTAACTCCAAAGACTCTTCGAAGTTTTGCTTTGCTCTAGTTGTGTTCTTCTGTTGCTGATATATCTCTCCGATGTTATTAAGACTACGAGCAATCCCTAATGAATCATTCAATAATTTTTTTGATGTAAGTGATTCACTATGAAATTGAAAAGAACGATCATAATCACCTAGATTTTTATATAGAATACCCAGGTTATTTTGAATTCTAGAGATGCCGGGTAGATCTCCAATTTCTTCTCTAACAGTTAGTACATCTAAAAAATATTCCAATGCAGTTGGAGAGTCACCTAAAACACTTGCAATAATTCCAAGTTGATTCAGTATCTCTGCTTCTCTTGCTTTTAAATTTAATTGTTTAGATACCACTAATGCTGTGTCTGCATAATTTCTTGCAAGTTCAGGTTCCGAAAAACGAAATTCTAAAATTTTTGATATTAATACATCAACAGTGGTTGAGTCAGAGGATAGACTAGATTGGAAATTTTCATCAATTTCTCTTTCATCATAGTTATATACTTTTGCTTGTAGTATATAACTATGACTCACTACTAATGATATTAGCACTAGACTTAGAATTCTTTTCACTGTAACCCTTATTTAAAGTCGTTTAACCAACTAACTAAATTTTAGGAGGCATACCAAGCATAAATGTTACATAAATAAATTATTTTTAACGTTTTATCTCTTGAATACTTGTTTACAAATAATGAAACAGATGAGTTTTATAATCTTGTAATAATCCCGAAATGAATTTTCCCATTTCCAATATTTTCATCAGGAGAAATTGCATATGCAAATTTTAAACGACCAATCTTAATTTTATAACTGATTCCAAATCCAGTTGAATACAAATAATCAGTAACTACAAAACTGTAGTCTGTTTCAGTTACTAATTTCGGTCGGTGGTAACCCCCAATAGCGCCAAAAACAAATAAATAGGACGATCTGTTTGTTAAAAACCGATATTCAATATCTCCCCAAATAAGTCTTGATGCCCTAAATTGTTCTTCTGAATATCCCCTAAATGAATTCGCACCCCCAAACCAAATTAGATCATTTTCCGTCACCCGATTTGAGTTTAAAAAATAAGCCTGTGATGAAAAAGCTAGTACACTTTTATTGCTTAAAGGAAGATAATACGATGCATCTGAGTGAATATAGCGTTGCGAAAATGTACTAATAGAGTCTATTTCTAAGCTCTTTTTAGCAACTCCAAAATCTATATTAAATTCGATTCCTGACGTTGGTACATCGTAATTATTTAACGTTGAATACCTGAAACCAAACTCTGCATACCTTTTTTTTCCATCTGGTTCTAAAATCAAAGGTGCACTATTGCTAGACGTAGAATTAATCTGCCCTATCTCACTCGTTAACCTTAAACCTTGAGTAACTAGATAATATGAGTCTAAACTTAAGTTTCTTGTTTGATAAGTTGTATCGTTTTGATAAAGATTAAAATTAAATCCTAATCCTACAGGAATTGCACCAATCCAATCTTGAGATATATTCGTAATCAACCTAGTTGTTTCTGGCTTAAGCCTTTGATACTCTAAATTAAACCCATTCCCTTGATTTAGAACATTCCAAAGTGAAAGCTTCATATCTCCTACTATTTGCCCTTCCCCGTTTGCATTTGGGACATAACCAATCAAACCATCAAATTGATTTAAAACTCGTTCTCTTAACCCAATGACTATAATCGCCTTCTCATTTTCAATAAATACTGCAGGATCAGCAACTTCTTCAAAAAGTTCACTCGCATTCAAATTTGATTTTAATTCATTCAATAATCTTGAAGTGATTAGTAGTGAATCAGTATATCTTGTTATTCTTTGTAGATAAGACGGGTTATTAGAAACTGCCCCTGGGAAAAGTATCTTTTCAGATATCCACTTTCTACCCTCATCAATTTTTAGAGTAACTGAAACCTTACAAGCTTCACTTATTGGATTAATTGATTCAATTTCAATACTAGAATATAGATACCCATCACTTTCTAACTCTGCTAATAAATCTTTAACCTTCAGTTGAAGTAAATTTGATGAATAATTTCCTAAATCAGTAATTGAATAATTCTCAAAATTATCCCCATGTATATTCAGTTTAGAGAATAGAAATCTACAGCCAGGTATTACTTCAAATTGATAATCAGTAATTTTTGTTAATGACACATTCATATACCCATTCGAAGCATACCATTCTAATATGATTTGTTTATTAGCATCAGGATTTGAGGCTATATCTTGTAGAAGTGACCGGGGTAATTCAATATAATTTCCATTTTCAGTAACACTTGCAACTCTTTGAGCTAAAATGGATAACGAATTTATAATTAGTATCAGAATAGCTAAAGTGCATACTTTTATTAAACTGTATTTAAGTATGTGAATCATATTACAATTATAACCAATGCATTCATTTATATTGATGTATAAACTGAATAAATTTGAACATATTTTCTTAGCTCTTTCAACTAAAGTAATGAATGAAAAACACTTATAAAGAACTGATTGAACAAACCTATTATTTTCCTCAGGATGGGTTCAAACTTAGAAATGATTATCTAAATTTCAACGGAGTAGATCTAAAAGAGCTCATTAATAAATACGGCACACCATTTAGGCTTACCTATCTTCCAAAAATTAAAGGACAGATCCAAAAAGCACGTTCTTATTTCGATAACGCCATTAGTAAATATGATTATCAAGGTAACTATGAGTTTTGCTATTGTACTAAATGCTGCCATTTTAGCCATGTTGTTAGAACGGCCATTAAAGAAAATGTATCGATAGAAACCTCTTCTTCTTTTGATATTGATTTGATTGAGAGATTATATAAAAATGATCGTATCGATAATTCAAAAATTATCGTTCATAATGGATATAAGACCGATAACTATATTAAAAAAATTGAGAAACTTCTTAAATCAGGTTTCAAAAATTCTATAACTGTTTTAGATAGCCCCAATGAATTAACCAAATTAGAAACATTGGATGTAGATTTTCCAATAAAAATAGGGCTAAGAATCTCAATTGAGGAAAATCCTGGTGCAGCCTATTACACATCTAGACTTGGAATAAATAAGCGTGAAATTATTGAATTGGTAAAAAAGGATATCATAGACAATCCTAAGTTTGAATTGGTTATGATTCATTTCTTTGTGGATTCTGGAATTAATGACAGTCTTTATTATTGGGGTGAATTCCAAAAAGCACTCAATCTATTTATCCAAATCAAAAAACTGGTCCCCTCTCTTAACTCATTAAATATTGGTGGTGGATTTCCAATTCGAAATTCATTAGGATTTGAATACGACTATCAATACATAGTTAATGAAATTGTTAGAAATGTTAAAGAAACATGTAATGAAGCTGGAATTATAGAACCTGATTTGTATACAGAATTCGGTAAATATACGGTAGGTGAAAGTGGCGCTGTAATTTTTGAAGTACTAGAACAGAAACAACAAAATGATACTGAGCTCTGGTATATCATTGATAACAGTCTTATGAATACGATACCAGATGCATGGTCTATTAATGAGAAGTTTATCTTGCTCCCATTAAACAAATGGGACAGAATGTATAAAAGAGTGAATATCGGAGGTATAAGTTGTGATCACTCTGATTACTACAACTCTGAGCAATTAAATCAACAAATATTGCTTCCTGGGTATTCTGAAAGTGACATAGAGCCCTTGTATGTTGGCTTTTTCCATACCGGTGCCTACCAAGACGCTATAAGTGGATATGGTGGTATTAAACATTGTTTAATACCCTCACCTAAACAGGTTGTTGTAGATATAGATGATGAAGGGAATCTAATAGATCATGTATATCGTGAAGAACAGAACGTTGAAAACATGTTAAACATACTTGGATATGATGACTAATAAAGGGCCAGTTTCAAATTTTATAACACATCATTATCGTCATTTTAATGCTGCTTCTTTAGTTGATGCCGCAATGGCTTATGAGGATCAGTTAAACTCTGATGCAAAGATGATGATTACACTTGCTGGTGCAATGAGTACAGCTGAATTAGGGATCTCATTAGCAGAAATGATTCGACAAGACAAAGTTCATATAATTACTTGTACTGGTGCAAACCTTGAAGAAGATGTGTTCAATTTAGTTGCTCATAATCACTATAAACGCATACCAAATTACAGAGATCTAAGCCCAAAAGATGAACAAGATCTCCTCGATAATCACTTTAATCGTGTAACTGATACGTGTATACCAGAAATGGAAGCAATGCGTTCTATTGAAGAGCATTTAGTAAAACGTTGGGTCGATGCCATAAAATCTGGGAAGCGATCGTTTCCACATGAATATTTTTACGACATCTTACTTTCTGGTGAGCTTGTATCTGAATATCAAATCGATCCAAAGAATTCATGGTTACTAGCAGCCGCTGAGAAAAATCTTCCAATAATAGTACCAGGATGGGAAGACTCAACATGTGGTAATTTTTTTGCATCGCATTGTATAGAGGGTATAACCACTCCTTCTGCTACTAAATCTGGTATAGAATATATGATGTATTTAGCAGATTGGTATCAACAAAATTCTACTAATGGAATCGGTTTTTTTCAAATAGGTGGTGGAATAGCAGGAGATTTCCCAATCTGTGTAGTACCTATGCTAGATCAGGATTTAGGAATTGAGGCTCCACTATGGAGTTATTTCTGCCAAATAAGTGATTCAACAACTAGTTATGGTTCATACTCTGGTGCTGTGCCAAATGAAAAAATTACCTGGGGGAAACTTGGAATTGACACTCCAAAATTCATCATAGAATCTGACGCTACTATTGTTGCTCCGTTAATTTTTGCCTATTTACTTGGATGGTAAACCTTGATGATCGATATAGAATGACTCGGAAAAAACATCTTATATATGATCAAAATGAAAGATTCAAATTGTGATCAAAACCAAGAAAAAACTCGCTAAATCTAAAGCTTTAGATATATACAAAGCTTTACTTCTTCCTCGCAGAATTGAAGAACGTATGCTTAATTTACTACGTCAAAATAAGATAAGTAAATGGTTTTCTGGCATCGGTCAAGAAGCTATAGCCGTTGGGGTTACACTATCTAGTAAAAAAGAAGATTACATCCTCCCTATGCATAGAAACCTTGGCGTTTTCACAACTCGTAAGGTTCCCTTCTACCCTTTATTTTGTCAACTTTTTGGTAAGGCTGATGGATTTAGTAAAGGTCGTGAAAGATCTTTTCACTTTGGGGTTTTGGAGCATAACATAGTTGGAATGATTTCCCACCTTGGTGCCATGTTACCCGTTGCAGATGGACTAGCTCTTTCTAAGAAATTAAAAAAAGAAGATGCTGTAGCTTTTGCATTTACTGGCTATGGAGCAACTAGTGAAGGCGATTTTCATGAAGCACTCAACTTAGCTGCTGTCTGGAAACTACCTGTAGTATTTATTATAGAAAATAATGGATATGGCCTTTCTACTCCTACCAATGAGCAATATGCTTGTAAAAATTTAGTCGATCGTGCAAAAGGTTATGGAATGCATGGTATGCACATTGATGGAAATAATATTATAGAAGTAATGGATGCTGTTAATAAGGCTAGAAAATTAGCTTTGAAAGGTGAGCCCGTTCTTATTGAAGCTCAAACTTTTAGAATGAGAGGTCATGAAGAAGCATCTGGTACAGCTTATGTACCAGATGATATGTTTGCCGATTGGGCTAAAAAGGATCCAATATTACGCTTTGAGAAGTATATGGAATCTCATCATATGCACTCACAAAAAGACTTCGATGCTGTTCGAGATGAAGTAGATGCATCATTCAAAGATGACTTGGATAGAGCGTTAATTGCTGCTGAACCAATTTTTAATAAGGAGACAGAACTCAGTGCTGTTTATTCGAATGAAGTTCCAAATATCCCCACTTCATCTAATGGTTCTAGTTCGGAAAAACGTTTTGTAGATGTTATTCAAAGCTCTTTAAAACAAGCTTTTGAAGAAGATGACTCTTTTTTGATTATGGGTCAGGATGTAGCTGACTACGGGGGAGTTTTTAAAATCACAGACGGATTTCTTGATCAATTTGGGAAAGATCGTATAAGAAATACGCCTATTATTGAATCTGGAATACTCGGTGCTGCCGTTGGATTAGCTTTAGAAGGATTTAAACCTGCGGTAGAAATGCAATTCTCAGATTTTGTCAGCGTGGGGATGAATCAGATTATACAAAATATTGCTAAATCTCATTATCGTTGGTCACCACCATTAAATATTACTATTCGAATGCCTCATGGAGGCGGTGTTGGCGCCGGACCATTTCATTCACAATCTCCTGAAGGCTGGTTTATGCCACATGCAGGATTAAAGATTGTAGTTCCAGGAACTGTTGAAGATGCCCAGAATTTACTATACAGTTCACTTTACGATCCTAACCCTGTTCTATTCTTTGAACATAAGAAGCTCTACAGAAGCCTGAGAGCTACTACGCTAGATAAAGCGAAATACGAGCCGCTTGGAACCGCTAAAGTCCAGAGAGAGGGAACTGAAGCAACAATCATAACTTATGGAATGGGTGTGCAATGGGCTTTAGAAGCTGCAGAAGAATTCGCCAAAAAAGATATTTCCATCGAAGTTTTAGATCTTAGATGCCTCGCTCCTCTTGATTTAGATGCTATAAAAGCCACTGTTCAAAAAACTAACAAAGTATTGCTACTTCAGGAGCCATCACTAATTATGGGACCGATGAGTGAAGTCAGTGCTTACATTAGCGAACATTGTTTTGAATACCTTGATGCGCCGGTACTACGTTGCGCTGCTTTGGACATGCCGATTCCATTTAATAAGAAGTTGGAGGAAGGCTATATGAACCTTGAACAGTTAAATATTCAACTAGAGCAATTATTAAACTACTAGTATTCAATCATGTCCATCTTCTCACATATATCAGTATTCATTTCTCTAATTCTTGGACTTGCAGTTGTTCATTTGCTAGGTGGTATTTCGCTTATTCTAGATACTAAAAAGAAAACGAAAGTTTATTGGATTCATCTCCTTTGGACATTTAACATGCTTTTTGCGGTTGTTCTAGTTTGGTTAAGTAGTTTTGTACTGTCTCCTTTAGAAGAAATGGGAGTCCTTCATTTTTTAAATCTACTCGCCTATTCTACGGTAACTTATCTAATGTGTGGATTACTTTATCCTGTACAAGGTGAGGAAATCACTGATTTTGAATTTCACTTTAATGCAAACAGATTCCGATTCTTTTTACTCGGAATAATCTATGTTTTTGTAGACGCCACAGATGGCTTACTAGAATATTATCGAACGGATCTGCCTTTTGATATCGGACAGTTTGCTACACTTGGGGTTTGGTTAGTTGTATTTACTATCGCTCTTAAAGTAAAACACAAAGCATACGATGCTTTTGCTGCGATAGTTTTTACCGTTGGACTTATTGGGTGGCTTGTCAGTTTAGTAGATACCGGGGTTCTTTATTGGTAGTATTTTAACCTGTTACAACCTTGGTTATAGACATTATACTATTGTAGTCCAATAAAGTGACCTTCCTGATTATTCTTTGAATCATTCAGAATGACATTTTTAGGTTCTCACCTTAAGTGGTATTGAAGTTCAATATGTTATTCCAAATCACTTCTTTAAAGTGATTAACAATTTAATTAACTCATCCCTTCATCATTCCTACACAATTGGATAATACCTTGTAACTGATTATGCACTAATATGATAGAGGTATCAGCATGAATAACGCACTTCATAGTCCCCACACTTTTCATATTCCGGTAATGGGTACTGGATATACAATAGATACTCCTATTCGAGTAGCACAATATGGGATCTCATCGGTCATTTCGATTATAGATCACCGCTTAACTGAGCAAATGAGGGAATATTACAGCAACATGTATCATTTTGAGTATACATTGATCCCAGAAGACGAATACGATTCAAGAGCAAAACGAATAACTGCGTATCTGAATCTGGTTCATAAAATCGTTAACAAAAAAATAGAGGAGTTAAAGCAATCACCCTTTGAGCCTAGAACTGAAATCACTAAGTACTTTGAACTATTAAGCGATTCTTCCAGCCTAAAAAGTCAATACTTGAAAATGCTTAACTTATCAGGTGAAAGGAGAACCGTTGCAGAAAATGATCTCAGAAAACTTATTGTCCCAGGTTCTATTGATGTAAACATCATGACCAAAATTGATGGTCCTAATCGTTCTTCAGAAAACGAAGCACTTCCTGTAGAATTTAATGATGCTCATGCAGCACTTCGTGGATATGCTCAAAGTGATTTATCTTCTTCTGTAATTTTTTCAGCAGGTTTAAATCCACGTTTATATAGTTATTTAGGAAGTTTTGATGATTTCTTTCCTGATAAAAATGGAGATTTTAAAAAGAAGGTAGTGTTAAAAGTTAGCGATTATCGTTCTGCTTTAATTCAGGGAAAATTTCTAGCAAAAAAAGGAATTTGGGTATCTGAGTTCAGGATTGAATCTGGATTAAACTGTGGTGGACATGCTTTTGCTACAGATGGATTTCTGATGGGACCAATACTTAAAGAGTTTAATGATCATAGATCAGAATTATCAGCTGAACTATTTCAGCTTTATTCTGATGCATTAAGAAATATGGATAAATTAATCCCTGAGATTGCTCCTGAATTACTATTAACCATTCAAGGTGGTGTTGGAACTTCACAAGAACATCAATACTTATTAGCGAATGAACATGCTGATTCAATTGGTTGGGGCTCCCCTTTTCTACTTGTTCCTGAGGCAATTTCAATAGATCAGGATTCCTTACATGTTTTAACTAGTGCAAAAGAGGATGATTATTATTTAAGTGATGTCTCTCCATTAGGTGTGCCTTTTAATACTGTTAGAAGAAACTCAGCTGATATTGAAAAATTACAGCGTATTGACGCAGGAAAACCTGGGGCCCCTTGTGTAAAAAAACATCTAGCTTTTAATACAGAGTATACTGATGAACCCATTTGCACTGCATCGCTTAAATTTCAGAAAAAGAAAATTGATGATCTTATGACTCAGGATTTAAGTACTGAAGAATTAAGCAAAAGAATTTCTAAGGTTATGGAGAAAGTGTGTTTATGTGTTGGCCTTGGTAATCCATCCCAAATAGAAAAAGGAATGGATTTACAAAAAGGTACCGTAGGATCCGCAATTTGTCCTGGACCAAATACTGCTTATTTCTCACATGTTGTATCGTTAAAAGAGATGGTTGATCATATTTACGGAAAGACTAATCTAATTTCTTTCAAAGACCGACCCAATATGTTTATAAAAGAGCTTCAGTTATATGTTAACTACATTAAAAATGTAATTTCTGAAAACATACTTGAGCCTTCTATAAAACAAGATAAATACATTCAGAAGTTTCAGGCTAATCTAAATGATGGTATTAGTTATTACGAAGAATTTTATACATCGATGAAGAAGCAATGGGGTGAAATAAGTAGTAAGTCATTATTAGCTCTTAATGATTTAAAAAAAGAATTAAACAGTCTTACTACTTTAAGTGTAACCTAAAACGCTTATTTAATTACCAAGGTAAACTTCACCTTTAAGAATCCACTCCGGTTCTCCTACGCCTTTTAGGTAGTAATCGAAGTACTCTTTCATTCTAATAGCATAATCTAATTTGTTAGGAAATTTCTGCAAATGATGTGGTTCATCATGGTATTGTAAAAAGACTACCTCTTTATTGTATCGACGCATGGCTAAATACAATTCTATACTTTGATACCATGGCACTGCCCCATCAGCATCACCATGTTGTATGAGCATTGGTGTCGTTATTTTATCAGCAAAAAATACAGGAGAGTTTTCAATGTACTTTTCTGGAGCCTCTATTAAACTTTCGCCAATTCTACTTTGAGTTTTCTCATATTGAAATTGTCTAGCAAGACCTGATGCCCAACGAATACCACTATATGCACTTGTCATATTACTAACTGGAGCTCCAGTAACTGCAGCATCAAAAATATCTGTTTGGGTAACAATAAAAGCCGTTTGATAACCGCTCCAAGAGTGGCCATGTAAACCAAGCTTATCTTCATCAGCTATTCCCATTTCTATAAGCTTCTGGATACCAGGAACTAAACTCTTTGTAGCCGCAAAACCTGGTCGCCCAATTTCGAAACGAATGTCTGGAAGGAATACTACATAATCATCACTTACATATTGAGCAAACACTGGACGGTGATTTGTTTTAGGTTCGTTGAAATCATGTAATCTATCCGTAAAAAACCGATAGTAGTAGGTCATAATGGGGTACTTTTTCTTTGGGTCGTAGTTATTAGGTTTAATAACAACACCTTGAATAAAGGTCCCGTCTAAACTCAACCAATCAATTAATTCAGCTTTCCCCCAATTCCATTTTTCGGATAAATCCATATGAAGTTTAGAAACTTGATCTGAAGAATTAAACTTCCAATTATTAGAAACCCAAAGGTTTGGAAATTCATCATACGCTTCTCTTTTATATAGAATTTTATCAGAATCTTCAGCTTTAGCTACAAATGTAAATTTCTTGTCTTCTTCTAAAAGCCTTTGAACTCCTGTTTTTCCTATTTGAGCTGAATAAAAACCAAAGTTTTTCTCTAAATCGTGATAAGATGTAAGTAGAAGTTCTTCACTCTTTCCGAAATTATCATCGTCTCCAAGATTTCGAATTCTAAAAATACGCTTGGCTTCTCTTCCTTCTCCATTTGTGATTCTAATCGCCTCACCTTTACCAGTAGGAATTTGCCAAACATCGTATTTATCATTAATAAGTACCGACTTTCCTCCTTCAACCCAACCTGCCATTCCATAACTAGGAACCTGAGATGGATAATCGTGATCTTCATCGTAGAATGGGACGTCAAGATTCGTAGTTATAGTTTTTGTATTCCCGGTTTTCACATCATATAAATGCCAGTTTTTGTCATTATAATAGACTACTGACTTACTATCTGGTGAAATCCTTGCGGAGCCATTTGAAGTCCTTTCATTTACTTTAGTTCGTGTCCCTTTATTAAGATCTACGATATACCAATCCCGAAAAGTACCTTCGTGTGTAATTGCTCTTAAATATGGTTCATCTGTATTTCCCATTACAATATCTTTGTTATGGGTAATTTGAATAAAAGGCATGTCGAAATCGGCTAATTGAACCCACTTCTTTTTATCTAGATGATAAACAGCAGTGTATATTCGGTTTTTTCTACTATTGAAGGTGACAATTTCATGAGTTTTAATTCTATTATCATCTCCGTGCCATAGATCCATCCCTCTATCACCTACAATACTTTCGACATCATAGATATCAATTTCTTCGTCTTCATCATCTTTCTTTTCATCCAAATCCACCATTTCTTGTGACATTAACCCAAAAAATAATCGCTTTCCATCGTGTGTAAAAGTGAGGTTGTTATTTGAACGAAGTGCAAAATCCTCTGATGTATCTTCTGGTTTCACCAGGGTTTGAAGATTTCCTTTCTTAGCATCCCAAAGATGTAGACTCGCATCTCCTTCCATATAGCTTGAATCTAGATTTGTTTTAGTGAATGCAATTCTAGGTCGTTTTGGATCCCAAGTTAAATTCGAATAAAAGCCGTTTTCTGATGTACTTATTATTCCTTTTTCTGGCCCTTGTAAATCATAAATATAAAGTCCATTACGCATACCTGAAGTATCAATTACTGAATAAGAAAAGTAATTCGAAAGACTATCGAAGCTCATTCCAGAAACAAAATCCAAACTATAGCTTTCATTTTTTGATAGATCCCAGAGTGTAACTTCTGTACCTAATTTCTTGTTTTTGTGTTTTAGGTCTTCAATTACTTTGCTTTGATAGTTTCTAATTGCTAGCCATTTCCCATTATTTGATATTTGATAACTTGAAACACTATCAAATTCTTGTGTTGTACCATCTATAAGATTTAGCAGTACTAAGCCTCTCTTTGGTTTATCCTTTTTTGCTTTTAATTCCGCTAATAAAGAAACATTTTTATAAGCGATTACCCATTTTTCGTCATATGAGATGTTAGGATTTGCTCCTAACTCAATTTCATATTCTGTTCCATTAGTAGTATGCTGAACTACTACTTTCCCATCTCCTCGATCTGGCCATACACTGTAGCTTATCCAATTTCCATTACTTGATATTGATGGTGAGTTGATATCTTCAAATTTCATTACATCTTCAAAGGTTAATACACCTTGGGCATATAAGGTTGTTGATGCAAATACTGAAATTAGCAGTAAAAATACAGTCTTAAAGAAGTGAGTCATTGTAAATGAGTTAGTTTAATTATCAACTTGAAATAACTCATTCTTACAATCTATTCAAAGTAAGGATTGGAAATAATCTGTATACTTTTCGTTGTACTTTTAGTACAACTATAATACTTGTTGCACTTTAATTACAACTTTAATTGATTTATTTGATTATTAGTTGCATATTATTTACATCAATTACTTTAGATGTATAAATAATGCAACATATTTAAAATGATACAAAAGCTGAAAAACACAGATCATTTGATTCTTATGGGTGATGTAATAGATAGCACACATAAAGATCAGCCTAAACTTGCATCGCAGTTAGCTGATTTGGTGGCGTACATTAATAATAAATATATAGAAGAAACCCTATCTCCTCTTACGATTACATTAGGAGACGAATTTCAAGGAATATCTAAATCAATTAAATTTGGTGTCAATTCTATACTAGACTTAGAAGAAGAAGGTATTAAAAGAGGATTTGATTTTAAACTGCATTACGTTCTGTTAGAAGGAGCTATTGAAACAAAAATAAATCATGAAATTGCACATGGAATGATGGGTGAAGGTTTAACAAGAGCTCGTAATATCCTTACAGAGAAGAAGCGAAGTAGAAATAGGTTTAGGTTTGAGTTAAGAGATGAAAAACTTCCAGGATTAGAAAATCTATTTGAAGTTTTAGATGGTATAGTTAGTCAATGGAAATTAGCTGACTTTAAACTTATATATGATATGATAACCATATCAAATGATTCAGTGGTCGGTGAAAAATATAATAAAGATCGAAGCCTAATTTGGCGACGTAGAAAAACACTAATGATTAAAGAATACCTGTTATTAAAAACATTTATTCAAGAATATGTGAGTTCTTATGAATGATCCAAGAATGCTTTTACTATATGTTTTGATGGAAATTTTAGTCCACTTAATCTTCTTCATCATCAACAGAAATATGGTTCAACATGAATCTAAAGGGATAGAGGCTTCACTGAATATAAAGGATGTACTAAAAGGAATGCTCGAACGATTAGTATTAGTCATTGGATTACTAGCAGGTTATCCACATGTGATCACAGCATTTGGAGCACTAAAAATTGGGACTCGTATAAGAGAGGGAGAAAATAAAGTCTCTAACGACTATTTCTTAGTTGGAAATTTAATTTCCATACTAGCTGCTATAAGTTTTGTTGCCATCTCAACTTCTATTATCTAAGTATTTAGCTAATCTTTTTTTAAAATCTTCAGTTGCAGAAACAAATGCAATGCTTTGAAGAAGCCTCTTCCCTTCTTTCGCGGAGAATGCGAGTTCACGGAGATCATCATCATGAACAAGCACCTCCTCGAAAGCGTCTCTCTCGCCAGATTCTAGGGTATTATCCACATAATCAGTTATATATTCTTCGATTATTGGGTGGTATTCTTTTTCAATAAAATTCTTCATAAAAGGTAATTCGTTGTTTGTCTACATTACCTTGTAGTGGCTTCTTAGAAAGTTGTTCCCATATCTACATAACTTTCTATCATTGATTGAATTTGAGCACGACCGCGGTTAATTCTAGACTTAACTGTTCCCATTGCTACTCCTGTTATTTTAGCAATTTCATCATAGCTTAATTCCTGTAAATCTCGGTAAACAACTACTTCTCTAAACTCTGGAGCAAGGTTCATCAATGCCTTTTCAAGCTGCGCTAGACTTAATTTTTGATGAAGCTCTTCATCCTGAAGAATATTTTTGTCTTGTATTAACATTTCAAAATCATTTGGATCACTTTCATCCTTATGAATAGAAACCTTATGCATGCGTTGCTTCTTCTTGTACATGCTTTTAGCAAGATTTAGCGCAATGGTATACATCCAAGTACTAAATTTGGCAATGCGTTGGTATGATTTCTTACTCTTGTGTACTCTTAAAAAGGTTTCCTGAACCAAATCTTCACAATCTTGGTGATTGTGTGTATATCTGTATAAAAAATTATGGAGACGATCGGTGTAGCGTTTTACCAACTCATTAAAAGCAGGCTCTCTTCCCTCTTGAAAATATTCCATTAAATCTTCATCAGTGTAATTGGCTACTTTTGCATATTTGAATGCGTCCATTTTGATCTCCAGTAATTTTATTGCAATTCTTGTTAAAAAACTGCGAGCGTCGGTTTAACCGATCATTCGCTTAACAAGGAGGAATAAAATCGAGGTGGAGTCTAAAGTGGAAAATCCTTTGATGGATTTATCAGCGTCAAGAAGTGCTTCGAACACTCTCGGCATATCGCTATATCTGAAGTTGGAAGCATCGTCCCAAAGCTTATTGAAGTACCAAGCATTGTTGATTCCCAACTTTGCTTGAACTTGCTGCTTCGCATTACCTTTGTCAGCAAGCCTTCTAATCTGCCAGATATTTACAAACACACTGTAAAAGAACCCCACGAGTCGAATTAATTCTCCCGTGTCTGTTTTACTGTGTTGCAACATCTGTTCCGAAATAAAAAGAGCTTTTTCTAAATCTCGCTTAATTACCGCTTCTTTGAGTTCAATCGCTGTATATTCGCGATATGAGCCGATTATTTTCTTTACATCAGCTTCAGAGACCGAATTTGAAGTGTCTACAAAAGTGCACACTTTGTCTATTTCGGTAGACAATAACTGTAAATTATTACCTACAAACTGAGCCAGTAATTGAGCGGCGCCTGGATCGATTTGTTTTTTGTGATGAGATTGTACCCAACTGATTACCCACTCGGGAACAAGATAATCAGGCATAGGTTCAAATTGATGAAATCCTACATTCGGGTTTTTCGAAATCGCTTTTCCAATCTTAGTATTTCCTGCAGGCTTGCCTGAATCAAAGAATACGACTAAACAGGTTGGGTTTGGATTTTCAAAATATGGGATAAAGTCATTCATCTCCCCCTCACCTGCTGCACCTTTTCCTGTTTGTAGGAAATTGCGGACAATGAGAACACGTCGTTCAGCCATCATTGGAAAACTTTTAGCAATACCGAGAACTTTTCCTGGGCTTATATCCTGGCCATATAAAAGATCAAAGTTGAAATCTTTTTCATGCGGAGGAAGAATAGCCGCAAATTTATCAAGCAGTTGATCGAGGTAGAACTCTTCTTCACCGAACAAGTAATACACGGGTTTAAGATTTCCAGATGAAATCTCTTGAGATACTTGATGAAAGGTGTCTGCACTGTTCTGCTTTCGGGCTGCCATTGGTGTAAAATATCAAATAACAAATTCCAAAATCCATTTGTTTTTCATATTTATGAAGGAACAAAATTTTTATAAATGAATACGCTCCGATTATTACTATTTAGCATTATGTTTTTAATTTCTGCATGCTCACCTCCAAAACATGTAGACCTAATTCTTACGAATGTCTCGATTGTAGATATTGAAAACGGATCCATCATCCCAGATCAGTTTGTGGCAATTTCTAATGATAAAATCATTGAAGCTGGCTCTGTCTCAAGTCAGAATAAGTTCACTTCAGTAAGATATATAGATTTGGATGGAAAATATATCATGCCCGGACTTTGGGATAACCATGTTCACTTTCGTGGAGGAGAAGAACTGATCGAGCAAAACAAAGAATTCCTCTCTCTTTTTCTGGGTTATGGCGTAACTACGGTTCGTGATGCGGGCGGTGATATAACTCCAGCCCTTTTAGATTGGAGTTCCCAAATAGAAAACAGAAACCTAGACGGACCTACCATCTTTACATCAGGACCAAAACTCGATGGTTCAAATCCTGCTTGGGAGGGTTCGCTGGAAGTTGTTGATCAGAAAGATGTACAAACTGCCTTAGATTCATTGGAATCTATTGATGCAGATTATGTGAAAATGTATGATGGAAATCTTACCAAAGAAGCTTTCTATGCAATTATTATAGAATCAGAAAAAAGAGGCTTGAAAACCACGGGACACATGCCACTTTCAGCTGATTTGATGGAAGCCATCCAGTTAGGGTTAGATGGGACTGAGCATTTATATTATCCTCTAAAGGAAACAGCTTCTATTTCTGATAGCCTAACAGAACTTGGAATGGGGTATCGAATGATTACTCCTTTAATGGAAAATTATGATGCAGCATTAGCAGCAAAAGCTTTTGAAGAAATTGGAAAAAACGAATTTTATGTTACCCCTACCCTTCATGTTGGCAAAACTTTAGCAGAACTTTTATTAACTGATCATTCTACAGATTCAATGCTAGAATATTTAGATCCTGCAATAATTGATACTTACCAAAGAAGGCTTAATTCTGCTAAAAGAGGTGGTGATTCTTATACTAAACAAAGAGCTTTTTGGGTAGAAAGTTTTAGAGCTATGGTTAAGCCGATGTATGATGCTGGTATTCTCGTTTTAGCTGGATCTGATTCTGGCCCCTTTAACTCATTTACTTATCCAGGTGAGTCTATTCATGATGAACTTCAATTATTTGTAGCAGCTGGATTAACTCCGCAAGAAGCATTAATGACTTCAATTATATATGGACCGAAATTCTTTGATTTAGAAGAATCATATGGAAGTATTTCAAATGGAAAAATTGCTGACCTTTTAATTCTAGATGAGAACCCATTAGAAGACATCAGCAACACACGATCAATTCATTCAGTCGTGCAAAATGGGAAAAACTATTCTAAAAAGGATTTGGATCAACTCTTGGAAAATCTCAAAAACTAGTCATCTAGTTCCGCGTATTTTCTGATAAAAAACAAGCCAAAAACTGGCCCAATAAGCATTATCCAGAATACATATACGTTTGAGTTTGATGCCCATATTAGATTTATAAGCTGAATACTTATAATGGTTAGACTAAATCCAATACAGTTGACTATCGTAAGTCCTGTTGCAATATAAGAGGCATCACAAGATCGAGACACTAATGTTGAGAATTGTGGAGAATCTGGGATGACTGTAAATCCCCAAAGTAAAAGTAAAGCTATAAATAGGTAGCTATTCCATTCGAAACTAAATGGGAGTAGTACGCAACATATTCCAGATAGCAATAAGGATAAAACAGCTACTTTTTTACTTCCTTTTATTATGGATAAATGCCCTCCTATTGCGCATCCAATACCTCCTATTCCAATTATGATAAAAGACCAAAGAGATACATCTATAATTGACCCAGAATTAATTTTGAAATACCATGCTAAAATAATGGGCACAAATGCCCAAAAAGTGTACAACTCCCACATATGTCCAAAATATCCAAACGAAGCAACCCTAAAATTCTTCTTTTTAAATAATTTTAGAATGGAATCATATTCAAATGTATAACCTGCAGATTTTAAACGATTAGGACCATCACCTACCGTAATAAAAAGTATCACTCCTCCAAATACAGCTAACATTGAAGTTCCAATTATAACCGACTCCCAAGCTAGATTACTTCCAATAAATTTTAGAAAATGAGGGAAAGCAGTACCTAATACTAAGGCTCCTACCAAATATCCAAGTGCCTTACCTAAACCTTCTTTATACCAATCTGCAGCAATCTTCATACCTACTGGATATATCCCAGCTAAAAAGAAGCCAACAAATACTCTAGCTAACATTATCTCAGTAAAACTTGAACTCCAAATAGTCCCCAAATTAGCTAAAGCTCCAAAAATAGAGCAAACCAAAAAGACTTTCACAGGTGAGAAACGGTCAGCTATGTTAAGGAAAGCAAAAAGTAAGGTGCCAATAATAAAGCCCGACTGAACTGCCATTGTTATGAAACCAACGAATATATCCAGCAAATTCAGTTTCAAGATTAGATCATCGATAATGGCATTTCCAGAAAACCATAACGATGTTCCTGCAAACTGAGCAAATACGATTACTGGTAAAATATGCTTTCCACCCTGTTTTAACATGGAGCTAATAAACAAAGGATGTCAGTTAAAAGCCAAAGGATATAATGAAAAAATTATAGCTTTTAGGCATTTTAAATTGTCTTAGTAATATAATCGCAGTACAATAAGTCTAAAATTAATTGGGGCCAATGCTAAGGTTTTTTAGGACTATTCGAGGAAAACTATTGAAAGAAAATAAAGTGCGTACCTACCTCCTCTATGCTATCGGGGAAATTCTCTTAGTAGTGATTGGGATTTTAATAGCTCTTCAAATAAATAATTGGAATGAAGTAAGAATAGAAAAAAATCAAGAAAATGTGATCTTGAAAAATCTTCACTTCGAATTTTCACAGAATTTAATTCAACTTAATTATGACACACAAAGAATAGATACTTTAAAAAATGCATTATTCGAAATTATTTCAATGATTGATGCAGGACCAATTCAAGCAGATGAAGTTGAATTGGACAAGTTAATATCTAAAGCTATTAACTCCCCCACATGGAATCCAAGCTCTTATGTTCTTGATGATCTTAAAAACTCTGGCGGGTTGTCAAGACTATCTAATCCTGAACTTATCTCGTTATTGTTTTCATGGGATCGTCATTTTGAAAACCTTGTTGAAACAAATTCAAACATTGTTAAAACTGGCGATGCAGTATTAGATTATATCAAAGAATATGGTTCATTAAGAAATGCAGACTCTCAAACGGTCTCTTTTCTAAATGCTTCAAAAATGAATATCACTAACATATCATTATTGACTGATGTAAAATTTGAAAATGTAATTGATGACCATCTTTTTGTGAGCATTTATATGCTAAGTGAGTTAGGTAAGAGTAAATCTAAGATTGAAGAAATACTTAAGGCATCTAAATAACATGCTCCACTACCTTCGTCAAATACGACAGAAACTTATTATTCAAGAGAATGCTAAGAAGTACCTACTTTATGCTATCGGGGAAATACTTCTTGTTGTAATTGGAATTTTAATAGCGCTTCAAATAAATAACTGGAATGAGGATCGAATAAAAAGAACTCAAGAGCTTAAAGTATTAACTCAAATACAAGCAGATCTTTCTATCAATTTAAATGAGGTTAATGATTTAGCAACAAAACTTGAATTCTCCAAGAACTCATCCGACTCCTTACTTAAGAGCTTTCGTTCCACTGAAAAAATAAGAGCTTTTACTTTCCACGCATCTCTTATTCATCGCAGATTTTTCTTCAATATATCATCATCTGGGTATTCTTTATTAAGCGGAAGCTTAGGAACATTAATCTCAAATGATTTACTTAGAAATGGAATCGTTGAGCTATATGAAAATGATTTCATTGAAATTGAAAAACGGCAACAAATGCTTTCTAATCACCTGGATCAAAATTTGAATCCTAAGTCAAACCAACTCTTTGAAATCCGTCAACAAATAGAATTTACAATTAAGGAGTTTGATGAAAACAGTTTAGATTTATATGAACCTATTGACTACCAAAAAATATCTACGAATCTAGAATACATAAATACAATCATTATCCTTAAAAGGATGTATGATATACAGCTAAAACAGCTTTACGATACAAGAATTAATTTGGAGTCTATGCTAGCACTTCTTGAAAGTGATATAAACATTCTTAAAAACTAATTCCTATGAAAATACTTCTTCTTTCACTTTTTGTACTTCTAATTTCATTGAACTTGAATGCTCAAGAACAAAACTATAAAGTCACTTTGCTTCGTGCAAATCCTGGAGATTTACTTGAGCTAATTGATGAGATTAAGAAAGACATTGAAAATCACGAATCACTTGGAATTGAAAGGCCTTATTTACTTCGCCATAGTCAAGGTGATCAGTGGGATTTAATGCTCATTTACCCTATCGAAAATATGAGTAGCTATTTTTCAAATGAAAACATGGTGAATCGGTCGGGTTCTAATACACTCGAAAAAGCATACGGAGAATCATTTCATGATTTAGTGAGCTTTCAGGAAGAAGCCATTGTTGAAGGTCCTAATAAAACCAAATTTATCAATTGGTTTGAGGAATATAGCTACTTCCATATTGAGATTTTTACTGCATTAGCTGGTAAACAAGCCGAGTTGCTGAAACAACGAGAAATGGAAAACGTGTTTTATGGTCACATCAACCATAAAGGAAATTTGATCTTCACCAGAGTATTCGGGCCATCCTGGGATAACTTTACTATTGGTGCATATTATAATATTCAAGACTTTGCTGGTGATGGAAGTACCTCCTTTGAAGAAGAAAATGAAGCCGCTAAAAAAGCAGGATTTGATGGGGTTAATTATATAGGAAGTTACCTACGCTCACTCTTACTCCATCATCACGATACCTTAGCCAACAAAGTAAAATAGATGCTTCGCTTCTTTCGACATATACGGAAAAATCTTATGGGGCAAAACAAAGTTCGAATCTACCTCCTCTATGCTATTGGTGAAATTACATTAGTTATGATTGGGATATTACTTGCTCTTCAGGTTAGTAACTGGAACCAAGAACGTGCAGAAAGAAATCAATTATTAACCTATTATAGCCGTATTCATGAAGAGCTCAGTGATCAATTGATTTATTTAGAAGAAAGAAAAGAATCAGTTGAGACATTAATTAGGTTAAATAAAAAAAGTATTGAGTTATACAATGCAAATAATCCAGATTCACTTTCAAAATTAGTAACTACTATTGGTTCACTTGGCACCGCGTGGACTCCAGATTATTCATTCCCAAATTTTGATGAATTTCTGAGTAGTGAATACTTCTCAAAGGTTCAGAATATTGAAATCAAAAAGAAACTACGAACACTAAAATCTGTTATTGTTAGCGGGACAATAAATAGTCAGTTTACAATTAATCAGTACCAATCTGTAATTGAACCTTATATTATCAAAAATCTCAACTACCAGAATTCAGCAATGCCTAATTATCAAGAGTATTTAATACCTGGTGGGCCAAAAACAGATTACTCTAAGTTTCAAAATGACCTTGAGTTTTGGAATATTTTAAGCCTTAAGCATGAGAATATACATCTTTCAAAGAGAGCTATTGTACGTGTAGAAGTGAGTATAAATGAATTACTAAGTTTACTTAATCAAGAACTATCAAAATAAAGGAACAACATGGGATTATTCTGGGATTTAATGCAACAAGAAGAACTAGAAAAACAACAGAAACAAGCCGACACTATTGAAGAGCGAGTTGAAAATCTAGAGGATGAATTGAAAAGAACTAAAGAATTATTGTTTAAGACGCTTCACGTATTAGAAAAACATCTTGGAAAAGATATTGATGGGGATGGCGTAACTGGTTGAACGTAATTTATCTTAAAAGTGCTTACTTACTAAAATAGAAGTATGAGCACAGACTTTATCGAAAAATATAAACTTGAACCTCATCAAGTAGATCGCATAATTGGGATGGCATGGGAAGACCGTACTCCTTTTGAAGCTATCGAAGCACAATTTGGACTATCAGAGCCTGAAGTCATTCAATTTATGCGTAGAAACCTAAAACGTAAAAGCTGGGAACGTTGGAGAAAAAGGGTTTCAGGTAGAAATACAAAACATCGAAAACTACGCAGTGATGATGTTAAACGATTCGTTTCAGCTGCCCAAAATCCAACAACCAATAATCGTATTTCAAAAAAGAAGTACTAGCTTAATCCCCTCTCTTTCAATCGTTTACAATTGTTTACAAACTCATTTTCCCCTTATTTTTAATCGTTCTAAATAACTGGTTTGTAGTGACTAAGATATTCTTAATGTAGGGTACAAAAACATCTATACGACCCATATACGTACTTTTCTCGTTTTTTTAACGAACGTTCAGTATTCATTCTTAGTTAATTCGGGAACTAAAGGGTTATTAATAAATAGCCTTTTCACTAACAACCTATAAACGAAACGATTATGTTGACTAATAAGCCAACTTTTTTAATAGCAGTAGCACTAATGCTAACAATAAGTGCTTGCTCACAGCAATCACAAACTCCTGAAGTCCAATTAGACGGGGATACAATTTCAGCTTCTGAACAAGCAGCTCTTACTCCTGAAGCAATTCTACAAGGATTAAAAGATGGAAATGATCGTTACATGAATAATGATCTAACTCCTACAGACTATATAGCACAAATTGCCGCAACTGCCTCTGGTCAGTACCCTGAAGCAGTAATCCTTTCTTGCATCGATAGTCGAGTTCCTGTAGAACAAGTATTTGACAAAGGTGTTGGCGATGTATTTGTAGCTCGAGTAGCTGGAAATACTGTAAACCCTGACATATTAGGTAGTATTGAGTATGGAGCAGCTGTAGCTGGTTCAAAATTGATCGTTGTTATGGGTCACGAAGCCTGTGGAGCTGTAAAAGCTTCTATCGATAAAGCTCAATTAAGTTCAAATGCTGATGTTCTTTTAGGAAGAGTCCAACCAGCAATTGATGCAGTTAAAGGGTATGACGCTGATCGTTCTTCTGGGAACTCTGCATTCGTTGATGAAGTTGTGAACACTAATGTTACTATGACCATCGATGAAATGTTGGAAAAAAGTCCGGTATTAAAAGGATTATTAGACAAAGGTGAAATTATGATTGTAGGTGCATACTACGACCTAGACACTGGTAAAGTAACTTTCGTTGAAAAGTAAGTAGCGACTTTTCAATAAGATGATCTCAAAAGCTCGGCCTATAAAGCCGAGCTTTTTTTATTTGATTAAGATCATAGTCCTCGAAATACTTTTCCCAGCTACTGTTATGGTATAGAAATAAGTTCCACTAGATACTGAGCTGGCATTAAAAGTTATATTATGTGTTCCTGCTTTAAAATATTTACTCGCTAATACTGAAACCGTTCTCCCATATATATCATAAACCACTAAACTTGTAAATCCTGGATTAGTAAGTGAAAAACTTATTTGAGTACTTGGATTGAATGGATTTGGATAATTTTGTGATAATGAAAAATTTACTGGTTTTTCATTTGGTTCATTGGGTGTTGTAGAAAGCTGATTTACCTCAATTCCGTCAGAAGTTCCAACAAATGGAAGTCCATTAAGTTCGAATATATAGGTTATTAATCCTACATAAACGCTGTCACCAAAAGTAGGTGATACACCTGGTAGTTCCCCAGTTCCATTGTATAATGTCCAATTATCTTCGGTTTGTCCAGGTAACTGCCAATAGACGGTGATAGTTTGATCTTCATTTCCAACAATCCTAATATCTGCTCTTCCATCAGGTACTATCCCCTCTCCTGCATCATTTACACTCGACGCCCCATCCACTGTATTCTTCCCTTCTATAGTAAATTCTGTTGGTCCTCTGTGCCCAACTACTACATGCGATGAGTTTATGGATTCTAACTCAGCTACATGTACTTGAACTCCTGAAAATATATACGGATCGCCTGATGAACTTGGTGCAATTTGAGAATCCTGTTGAGTCCCTATTCCAATATTTCGTGCTATAAATTCAAATGGAAATGCAAGTAACTTAGCATCAAGTCTCCCTTGAAATTCATTAAAATGCAGAGTGATATTATTATCATTATTGATAACATTTGCTCGGTATCGACCGTCTATTTTTGCTACATCTGGAAGCGAATTAGAATTGTTAGTCACAAAGCCAGTTAATTCGCCATCTACTTCAAAATCATCTGATAAATCCTGACCTAAGATCGTTTGAACGTTACATATTATGATGATACAAATAAAAAAAAGGATGATTAATTTTCTTGAAAAGTCTATTTGAAAATTCATAAAAGTGATTTAACTGATAACTATATAACAAAGAGAACTATGATGACCAAAAGTAACAGAATACATTTTTTAAAAGGTTCAATTAATCATTCTAAAAGAATTGAGACTTGATCTCGATTAATAGAGAAATAACTATTATTTCACATATTATTCACTTTCTTTAAATATTTTAAAAAAAATAGTAATCATTTGAGTCGAGCTTACTCTTATAAATATGAAAAAAGAATTAGATCTAAATAATATCACCTACATACAAAAAGGAACCCACATTGTAGGGAATATTGAAAGTGCTGGTAAAGTACATATATCAGGTCGATTAAAGGGAAACATTAACTCCAAAGATCATGTAGTACTTAATCCTGAAGCTATTGTTCACGGTAATATAGTTACCAAAAGGGCTGAAATTTCGGGCGAACTAAATGGAGACATTTATATAACCGATCTTTTAGTTTTGAAGAGATCTGCTCGAATCATTGGCAATATTTATTCAAAGTTTTTAATAACAGAAGAGGGTTCTCAAGTAAACGGACTTATACAGACTGGAAAGGACGTGAATATCCTTAAAGAAAACCCTTTAGAAGAGAACCAATCTGCTATTCCTCAAAGAAAGGCTGGATAATCAAAGTGTTATTGGTTAAACTTTTCAATGTTTAATCAAGATTTCATTATGAGACAAATTCAGCAATTAACGCAAGTGCTGAACTCCATACTTGCCCAAGTTTTAAGTTTAAAAAAACTTGAGGAACAAACTGATACTGTAAATTATCTAGATCAGGAACTGATTCGGGAACTAGGTTTCGATTTAGATGAAGTACTCTCTATTCAAGATGAAGATCAACTCCTCTCTTTTATCAAGAAAAGTGGATTTAATTCCGAACACCTTAATATACTAGCAGATACTCTTTTTGAAATTGCTGATCAAAATTGTGAAAACCTTCATCAGCATTCTAGTAGCCTTAACCTATTTTCAAAAAGTCTACTGATGTATGAGTTTATTGAAGAAACTGAGAATGTTTATTCTATAGATCGAAATCTGAAGATTTCGAAGATTAAAGACATCTTAAGCTAAACTAGATTCCAGCTGTGCTGTCATTTCGAGCGGAGCGAGAAATCTAACAAGTGCTTTTTAATTCCCTCTTTAGATTTCTCATTCGCTCCTCTCCTTCGAAATGACAAACGAGATTTGAAGCTTGTTCGAATATTTGGAATTTGAATGCTGGAATTTCTTAAACCTTAAGGCTTCAACCTTCCCATCATTCTTGGGAATGGTATCGTTTCTCGTACATGAGAAAGCCCACAGAGCCACGCGACTGTTCTTTCCAAGCCAAGACCAAAGCCAGCATGAGGAACGGTTCCATAGCGACGTAAATCGAGGTACCATTCAAAAACCTCTTTATCAAGCCCTTCTTCTTCAATACGTTCGTGCATAAGCTCTAAATTGTCCTCACGCTGACTTCCACCTATAATCTCGCCATAGCCTTCAGGTGCAAGTACATCAACTCCTAAAGCATGTTTACCAGATTCATCACGTTTCATATAAAAAGCTTTAATTTCCGCTGGCCAGTGAGTCACCATTACAGGAACTTGGTATTGCATAGTTAATACGGTTTCATCACTTCCACCGAAGTCATTTCCCCACTCAAAACTCTGAGCAGATGCTTTCCATTGAGGTATATTTCTATAATCTTCTTCAATCTGACCGATTCTTGAAGAAATTTCAGACTGACGAGCTTCAATCTGTTTCTTACGCCATTTCTTAGCAGAACCATGTTCTTTTTTAATCTCTTCACTTTCCTGCTTAATATCTTTTTCTTCCTGCTTTCTAGACTCCAACATATCATCTAGCATTTTTGCAGTATCATCACTAGTCAAAATATCGACGGCTTCAGTATATGTCATTCTTATAAACGGGTTTTCAACTAAGGCTTCTAATTTTGAAGTATCACGTTCTAGAATAGTCAATTCAGCTTTACGCTTTTCAAGTACCGTTTGAACAATGAATCGAATCATATCTTCAGCTAGATCCATGTTCATCTTTAAATCGTAAAATGCCATTTCTGGTTCAATCATCCAGAATTCTGAAAGATGTCTTCTTGTTTTAGACTTCTCAGCTCTAAATGTAGGTCCAAAGGTATAAATCAGCCCATGTGCCATCGCCATTGCCTCTCCGTATAATTGTCCGGTTTGAGCAAGGTATGCAGGTTCTTCAAAAAACTCAGTTTCAAAAAGTGTCGTACTTCCTTCGGCTGCATTTCCTGTAAAAATAGGAGAATCCATCTGAACAAAATTCCGATTCTGGAAAAAGGTATGAATAGCAAAAATGATCTCGTTTCGAACTCTCATTGCTGCCCATTGGCGCTGACTTCGAAGCCACAAATGACGGTTATTCATCAAAAATTCCACACCATGATCTTTTGGTGTGATTGGATACTCTTCTGCAACTTGAATTACATGAACATCGCTTACGTGTATTTCTTGTCCTCCAACACTTCTATCGTCAGCTTTAACCGTCCCAGTAATTTCCAACGAACTTTCCTGTTTCAGTGATGAAGCTGCTTCCCAAGCTTTCTCAGAAACATCATCTTTGGCCACTACACATTGTGTGATACCTGTTCCATCTCTCATTTCTATAAAAAAAAGACTTCCACTACTTCGGTAATTATATACCCAGCCTTTTAATGTTATAGTAGTATCAACATGTGCTGCGAGTTGGTTGATGTATATCATTTTTTCAATTAAGAATTAAAATTATTCAATTTATAATTGTCATTCTAAGCGAAAGCGAAAAACCTGCACTACAATCAATCTTGCAGATCCTTCGGAAGCTTCCTCAGGATGACTTTAAAAAACTATTCCTCGGGTGAAAGTACGGCTTCCATATAATGTTTTTGGTCGAAGAAGTTTTTTGCAAAAGCTTGGATTTCTTCTGCAGTAACTTTCTCAATATTTTCCTCAAGTTCATCTAAGGTCACAAAACGATCGAAATATAACTCACTTTTGGCAAGTCTCATCATTCTATTACTCGTATTTTCTTGTGATAATAGTAGTTTTCCTTTTAACTGTGATTTTGCTTCTGCTAGTTCTTTTGCAGGAATTATTTCATTTCCGATTTTATTCAATTCTGCTACAACTAACTCATGAACATGTTCTACATATTCTTTATCAGTACCAACATACACACCCCAAATTCCTGAATCGGAATAGGATTGATTAAAGGTTTGAATTGAGTAACAATATCCATATTTCTCACGCACATTTTGGTGCAATCGAGAGCTCATCCCTCCTCCTAATACAGTATTAGCTAAGAGAAGTAAATATTTATCATTGTGATCATAATGTAATCCACGTCGACCAAGTAAATAATGTGTTTGTTCAATAGACTTAGTGAGTAATAATTTATCAGTACTCATTGCTTCCATTGGTTGTTCTTCATTCACTACTAAATCAGAAGAAAGCTTTTTAAAATACTGACTTACAAGCTTCACAACTTTATCATGACTTACATGTCCAGCAACCGAAACCATTAAATTTGAAGGTTTATATCGATCTTTCATGTAGTTGTATAAATCATCTCTAGTAAATGATGAAACTGTTTCTTCAAATCCAAGAATTGGTCGACCTAATTCATGTCCTTCAAACATTTTAGAACTGAATTCTTCAAATAGATAGTCATCGGGAGAATCACGGTACATCTTCATTTCTTCGATAACTACTTTCTTCTCCTTCTCAACTTCTTCTTCAGGAAAAGAAGGGTTCAGAACCATATCAGAAAGAACATCTAATGCTAAATCAATTTGATCGTCAACACAACGAGCATAGTAACAAGTGTATTCAGATGAAGTAAATGCATTTAAATATCCACCAACAGCCTCTAGACTTAATGCAATATCAAAAGCAGAACGTTTTTCTGTTCCTTTAAATAACATGTGTTCTAAGAAATGAGTAACTCCAGCTTGCTCTTTAGTTTCATTTCTTGAACCTGTTTTTACCCAGATTCCTACTGAAATACTCTTAACACTTTCAATATGTTCGGTAACAATCCTTAATCCGTTATCTAAGGTAGATTTCTGTACTGTATCAATTTCTTTCAGGTTTTCCATGCAGAATTTTTAAATGTGCGTCTCTTTTTTGAACGGGGCAAATATACAAAGCTTGGCGGGCAGAATCAGTAATCGTTTGTGAAATTGTGTTCTTTTCAAATAGTCAATATATCCTGTACTGGCGTATTGCAATATGCCAGTACAGGACACAAAAAAAGGCACTGCTCATAACTGAACAGCGCCTTAAATTTTATATAGAGAAAATTAGTTTTCTCTTTCCATTAGAGCTTTTCTTGAAAGACGAAGTTTTCCGCCGTGCTCTACTTTAAGTAATTTCACATCAAGTTCGTCACCAAGTTGTAGGAAGTCAGAAACTCTTTCTACACGCTCATGAGCAATTTCGGAGATGTGAAGTAATCCATCTTTACCAGGGGCGATCTCAACAAAAGCTCCAAAGTCTTTGATAGATTTCACTATACCTTTATAGGTAGCGCCTTCTTCAAGGTGACCAACTATCATTTTGATACGATCTCTAGCTGCTTCAGCTTTAGCAAGATCGTTAGATGAAATCGTGATCTGACCTTTACCATTCTTGTCTTCTTCGATCATGATATCAGTTCCGGTTTCTTTTTGAAGCGTCTGAATCACTTTCCCACCAGGTCCAATTACCGCGCCAATATCGCTGCCATCAATTTCCATTCTTAGGAATTGCGGTGCGAATATCGAAATACTTTCTCTTGGTGAAGAAATAGTTTTCGCCATTTCACCAAGAATATGTAGTCGACCAATATGAGCTTGTTCGAGAGCTTCTTCGATTGTTTCAAAGCTAATTCCTTGAACTTTCATATCCATTTGGCAAGAAGTAATACCATCAGCAGTACCTGCAGTTTTGAAATCCATGTCTCCCATGAAATCTTCTTCGCCACGAATATCAGATAGAATAGCTGTTTTGTCTTCTCCAACAATCATACCCATTGCAATACCAGAAACTGGTTTTTTAAGAGGAACACCAGCATCCATAAGTGCCATAGAACCGCCACAAACTGAAGCCATTGAAGACGAACCGTTAGATTCTGTAATATCAGAAATTAGACGAACTACATATCCGAATTCTTCAAAACTAGGCATCATCATTCGTAAAGAACGTTCTGCTAAATGTCCGTGACCTATTTCACGTCGTCCAGGACCTCTCATAAATCCAGCTTCCCCTACAGAATATGGAGGGAAGTTGTAGTGTAAGTAAAATTGTTTTGCTTCTTGATCGAACAAAGTATCTACACTTTGCTCATCACGACGAGTACCTAAGGTTGCTGATACAAGTGCTTGAGTTTCTCCACGAGTAAATAATGAAGAACCGTGAGCACGAGCAATATACCCTACTTGAGTCCAAATATCGCGGATGTCGGTAGTTGAGCGGCCATCAATTCTACGACCTTTTTCAAGAATCATATTGCGAAGTTCATTCTTCTCAATAGAAGTAAGAATTTTCTTTACTTCACCCATTTGATCTTCGAATTCTTCTGCAAGAGCTTCAACAACTTCGTTTTTAATTTCACGAATTTTTCCGTTGTACTCTTCTTTTCCAAGACCGATATTTACAACTTCATTGATCTTAGCAGTAGCTAATTCAGAAACTCTAGCTTCAATAACTTCGTCTGCTTTAGGAGCGATGTATTCTCTTTTATCTTTTCCAAGCTCTTTGCGAAGTGCGTCTTGGAAATCACAAAGTTTTTTAATTGCTTCGTGAGCCGCTTTAATTGCAGCAAGCATTTCTGCTTCAGAGATTTCTTTCATCTCTCCTTCAATCATTAAAATACTATCGTCAGTACCTCCAACAGTCATATCAATATCACTGTTTTCTAATTCTGTTTTAGTTGGGTTGATAATAAATTCACCATCAACACGTCCAACTCTAACTTCAGCCATCGGGCCATCAAAAGGAATATCAGAAAGGTGAATAGCTAATGAAGCACCAACTGCACCTAATACATCGCCATCATTTTCATCGTCAGATGAAATAACACTTGAGATTACTTGAGTATCACATACATATCCTTTTGGAAATAATGGACGTAGTACACGATCAATTAATCTACTTGATAAAATTTCTTTTTCGGTCGAACGACCTTCTCTTTTCATAAATCCACCAGGGAAACGTCCCGCAGCAGAAAAGCTCTCTTTATGATCTACCGTTAATGGGAAAAAATCCTGACCTGGTTTTGGATCTTTGGCACTTACCGCAGTACAAAGTACCATGGTATCTCCCATTTTAACTACAACAGAGCCATCAGCTTGTTTAGCGATACGACCTGTTTCTATTGACAACACCTTTCCAGGTGCGAATTCTATACTTCTAAAATCTTCTTTCATTTATTCTTTTGTATTTGGTTAATTGCTTTATCCCCGTCAATAATTCAGGTTGGTTTTAAAAGCTAAAAAATGAGACGAGGAGAATTGAAAAAGGCTCCATAGTATTGGAGCCTTTCAAATTATTTACGGATACCGAGCTCTTTAATAAGTTCTCTGTATTTGGCGATATCTGTTTTCATCAAGTAATTGAGTAATCGACGTCTTTTACCAACTAACTTAAGTAACCCACGGCGTGAAGCGTGGTCTTTTTGATTATCTTTTAAATGCCCAGTTAAATGATTAATTCTGTGCGTAAAAAGGGCAATCTGTCCTTCAGTTGTACCGGTGTTGGCGTCTTCTCCACCAAACTTTTTGAAAATTTCTTTTTTTTCTTCTGCAGTAATGCTCATTGCAATATTCAGTTATAACTTTTTTATCAATTCGTAGACTACTAAGATACAGCTTTTAAATTAAAGCAACAATCTTCTTCGTGTACAAATATTTAATCTATTAATGTCTATACTGAACCAGCATAATAAAAAAATTTATAATGATGGAAGCTTATAATTTAAGCTGGATTAAAGATGCATTTTCACAATCATATAGTTTTTTCGTACAAGGCAATGTAATTGGAGAATTCTTTGATAAACCCTTTACTGGTTCTAAAAAAGCATTTCTATTTGGAGCAAGATATATTTTTGAGACAGAAGGAGTATTTAGAAAACACATTAATATCATAAATCTAGAAACAGGATCTATAATTGGTAAAATCTCCTTCAGTTTATTCCTCCCACAAGCAGTAATTAGCTTAAAAGAGACTAATTACCTATGGAAACCCGATGGTTGGTTCAGTTATATAAAATGGAGCATCTATAAAAACGAAACTAACCGTATTTTGAATATTGAAAAACGAAAGGAAGGAAACATTTTCGTTATAGATGAGAATATCCCACTTCTTCTTGTTTGCGGGTTACTGATACGTAACAGATACTATCGCTCAAATAATGTATGATAAATTATCCTGTTTGATCTTTTAATTTCCCGGAAGTATTTCCAATCCCCTAGAAACCTTTTATTCTATTCTTAAAAGAATAAGAGGTTTGTACTTCTTAGTAATTCTTACTGAAGATCAATTCGCTTTTCATCTTATCCATTGCTAACTGAGCTTTCAATTCGTCTACGCTGTTAAACCTTTTTTCATCTCTTATTCGATCAAAAAATCGTACTTGAACAGTCTTTCCATAAATACTATCGCTGAAGTTAAATATGTTTACTTCCAAAGATTTAGTTTCACCGTTAAAAGTTGGGCGGATACCTATATTCATCATTCCTTTAAACCAAACACCATCTACTCTTACCAAAACAGCATAAATTCCATTTTTTGGAACTACTTTATTTAGTTCTTCGGCTTGCAGATTTGCAGTTGGAAATCCGATTTTTCGACCTCTTTCGTCACCGTGTATAACTAATCCATTCAATATATAAGGGCGACCTAGAAGTTTTGCTGCTTTTTGCATATCTCCTTCTTCTTGAATGGCATTCCTTATAACTGTACTACTAATCGTTAATTCACCCATCTCTCTTTTTGAAACAACAAGTACATCAAAACCAAGTTCTGGTCCTAGTTTTTCAAGTGTATCTATAGTACCAGATCTATCTTTTCCAAAATGGTGATCATAACCTATAACAAATTCGCTTATCCCAATCTTTTTGTAAATCTCATCTTTAACAAATTCTTCGGAACTCAATAATGAAAAGTCTCTGTTAAATGGAATTACACACAGAACATCTATTCCTATTGATTCTAAAATCTCAGCCCTTTCTTTAAGTGATGTTAATAGACGGATACTTTTTTTGTTAGACCCAATAATTGTCCGTGGGTGAGGGTCGAATGTAACCACTACACTTCTGGCATTTCTTTGCTGTGCTTTTTTTACTACCGTTTCCATTAATGCACGATGACCTTCGTGCACTCCATCAAAAGTACCTACCGTTACAACGGTGTTTGAGTTATGCTCGATATCTTTTAAGTAGACAAGCTTAGCCATTTTGATTCAATAGTTCATCAATTTCATGTGGAGTATATGCATTTGCAGAAGAATACTCACCTATTTGAGTTCGTACCAATGCACTTAAATGTGCTCTTGAATCCAATGCTATTCCTAAATCGTGAGCAATTGAACGTATATATGTGCCTTTACTACAGGTAATACTTATAATTAATTTTGGAGCATTGTATTCGATAATTTGATAATTATGAATAGTAACCGATCTTGGTTCTAGTTCAATAGTTTCACCTCTTCTAGCGAGTTCATACAGCTTCTTTCCATCTCGTTTTAATGCAGAATACATAGGTGGAATTTGTTGAATCTCACCAGAAAACTGATTTTTTAGCAATTCTTCAATGTCATTAATTGTAATGTGTTCGAATGGAGCTTCTTCATCTACTTCTGAATCTGCATCATAACTAGGTGTTGAACCACCAAAAGTTATCTCCCCAACATATGTCTTTGACATATCTTGAAGTTGAGAAATCGATTTAGTTGCTTTTCCAGTGCAAAGAATTAATAGTCCTGTTGCCATTGGATCAAGAGTACCAGCATGTCCAACTTTCTTTGTTTTTACTCTACTTCTAATAAATTTAACGGCGTCAAAGCTGGTCCAGTTTTTTTCTTTATTTACTAAAAGAATTGAACCTAGGTTGTAATCGTATTCTACCGTTAAGGGATTTTCTTTAGAGAAAACGGGTATCGTGTCTAATGGAAGAGGCTTAGCCATTATTCTTCGTTATCATCGTCAGGAGCTTTAGGCTGACTGTCTACCTTTCTAAACAAATTCTGCATATTATTTACATACTCAGCAGTATCATCTGCATAAAAATGCAATTCAGGGATCTTACGAACCTGATTTTTTATTTTACCAGCTAATTTGTGTCGAATTTGAGGGACGTGTTCATCTATAAATTCATAGACAACCTTTTCATCCCTACCTGGTGAAAATACACTTAAATAAACCTTAGCAATTGAAAGATCTGGAGTAACTCGTACATTCGTAACAGTTACGAATGTACCTTCAGGTTGAAAACTACGTTGAATAATTTCCCCCAAATCTTTTTTAAGTAGAGCGCCTAAACGTTCAACTCTAAAACTCATAGTAACAGATTAAACGGTTATCAGTTTGCGTCTTCGAGGGTTCGTTTTTCTTCAGTAATTTTATAACTCTCGAAAGAATCACCCACTTTAATATCATTGTAATTCTGAATGCTAATACCACATTCGTAGCCTGAAGCTACTTCTTTAACGTCATCTTTAAAACGTTTTAAAGCGCCAACATTACCATCATAAATAACAACGCCTTCACGAATAATTCGTACAGGATTATTTCTATCGATCTTACCCTCTGTAACATAACAACCCGCTATAGTTCCAACTTTTGATACTTTAAAGATCTCACGAACTTCAACAATTCCCAACATTAGTTCTTTCAGTTCAGGAGACAGAAGACCTTCAAGAGCATCTCTTACTTCATCAACTGCATCGTAGATAACACTGAATAATCTAATATCAATTTCTTCTGTTTCGGCAAGTTTTCTTGCTTGAGCTGTAGGACGAACTTGGAAACCAATAATAATTGCATCTGATGCTGAAGCTAAGAGTACATCCGATTCAGAAATTGCACCGGCTCCTGTATGAATAATATTTACAGAAACCTCTTCTGTACTAATTTTCTGAAGTGATCCAGATAAAGCTTCAATAGAGCCATCCACATCTGCTTTGATAATAACATTAAGCTCAGATACTTCACCTAGAGCAAGTCTTCTTGAAAGATCATCAAGCGTCATATGCTTAGTTTTACGCATCGCTTGTTCACGCTTAATTTGTTGACGCTGACTAGCTACTTCTCGAGCAGTTTTTTCATCAGCAACTACCATCTTATCACCGGCTTGAGGCATTTCAACAAATCCAGTTAATTGAACAGGAGATGATGGTCCAGCTTCTTTAATACGCCTTCCTCGGTCATCTTCCATTGCACGGACTCTACCAAAACATGGTCCAGCAACAAATGTATCACCGACTTTCAATGTTCCATTTTGTACAAGGATGTTAGCAACTATACCTTTTCCTTTATCAAGACGAGATTCAAGAACAACTCCATCCGCTCTACGATCAGGATTAGCTTTCATATCTAATAATTCAGCTTCAATCAATACTTTCTCAAGCAGATCATCAATTCCATTTCCTGTCTTTGCAGAGACTAATGAATACTGAGTTGTTCCACCCCAATCTTCAACAATCACATCATGTTTAGAAAGTTCTTGTTTAATTTTATCAGGTGAAGCACCATCCTTATCCATCTTATTGATGGCAACCACAATAGGAACACCAGCAGCTTTCGCATGATTTATAGCCTCTATGGTTTGAGGCATAACTGAGTCATCGGCGGCAACTACAAGAATTACAATATCTGTTGCTTGTGCACCACGTGAACGCATAGCCGTAAACGCTTCGTGACCTGGAGTATCAAGGAAAGTAACTTTCTTACCTTGATGATTTACCTCATAAGCACCAACGTGCTGAGTAATACCACCGGCTTCACTTTCAGCAACTTTAGCTTCGCGGATATAATCAAGAAGAGACGTTTTACCATGATCTACGTGACCCATAACAGTAATGATTGGAGCACGAGGTTTTAAATCTTCCTCGGCATCTTCCTCAATTTCAAGCTCTTCAATAAGTTCCTCGGCATCAATAAATTTAACATCTTTGCCAAATTCACTTGCAACCAATTCAATTGTACCTGCATCAAGTCTTTGATTGATGGTAATCATCAAACCAATACTCATACATGCTGAAATAATATCATTTACACTAACTTCAAGCTCTTCAGCTAAATCATTAGCAGTAATGAATTCAGTGACCTCAATGGTTCCTGATTCCATTTCTTCCATTTCCTGCATTTGTTGCAGTTCTTCATCTCTTTCTTCTTTTCTTTGGCGACGACGTTTACCTCTTTTGGTTCCAACTGTGCTATTACCCTGCATTTTTTTGAGGGTTTCGCGCATCATCTTATCTACATCATTTACATTAACTTCAGTTTTAGGTGCTGCTTTTTTACCTTGTGCTGAAGCTGGAGTTGGCTTTCTCTTTCTTTCTTTTGTTTCTGCAGGTTTTTTATCGTCCTTTTTAGCAGTTTTATCAAATCCAGGTTGATCTTTTTTACGCTTTCTCTTCTTACGTACTTTTGAGTCTGATGTAAGATCATTTGTAAATGCAGTTTTACCAAGAACTTTTGTCCCTTTTAATTGCTTTGCACGTCCTCGGATAATTCTTGCTTTCTTTTCTTCCTCTGTCTCTTCTTTTTCAGCAACTTCAACTTCAGCTTCTGGTTCTGGTTCAGCTTCAGCAACTTCTTCTTCTACTTTAGCTTCTACTTTAGCTTCTACTTTAGCTTCTACTTTAGCTTCTAGTTCAGCTTCAGCAACTTCTTCTTCTACTTTAGCTTCTACTTTAGCTTCCGCAACTTCTTCTTCGACTTTAACCTCTGGTTCAGCTTCCGCAACTTCTTCTTCGACTTTAACCTCTGGTTCAGCTTCCGCAACTTCTTTTTCTACTTTAGCCTCTGGTTCAGCTTCAGCAACCTCTTCTTCGACTTTAGACTCTGGTTCAGCTTCAGCAATCTCTTCTTCGACTTTAGCCTCTGGTTCAGCTTCAGCAACCTCTTCTTCGACTTTAGCCTCCGGTTCAGCTTCAGCAACCTCTTCTTCGACTTCAGCTATAGGTTCTAACCCACCCATTAACTCTTCTTCTAAGCTAACTGGTTTATCAGAGTTACCATCGTTTGTTTCTAGAGGATCAAGAGGCTCTAAAATGTCAAGAGTAACGCTATCATTACGCTGATTCATCATATGGCTTCTTCGGCTCTCATACTCTTCTTTAGCGCGTTCATGATCTTGACTTTTCGCCTTATCTTCCCCATAAACTCCATCCAACACTTCATACATTTCAGGTGTTATCTTGAAGTTAGGTCGATTAGCTGCAGTAAACCCGTTATCGGCCAGTGTATCAATGATAGACTGAGTAGATACATTAAACTCTGAAGCTACTTTAAATAAGGGTTTTGGTCTGTTTATGGGCATGTTTTGATTATATAATTGAACTCTAAAACTAAAAAAAAATGAAGGTAATTGCTTAACTGCCTTCTTCGTCGAATTCGTAAGCTATTACATTGATGATTTTAGTCGCTTTTTCTACGTCTATTTCACCATTTGTTCTAGTTGAAATTTCTTCTGCATCAAGATCAAGAACTGCACGAGCTGTATCACATCCAATCTCATTTAGTTTTTTGATTGTTTCTGCACCAAAATCTTCCTCGAATTCTGCTAAATCGATATCATCTTCTTCTTCAACTTCTCGATACACATCAATTTCGCACTCTGCTAACTTCGACGCGAGTCGAATATTAACTCCACCTTTTCCAATTGCCTTTGATACTTCATCGGCTGGTACAAGTACATTTGCTTTTGTACCTTCTTCAGCTAGTTCAACTTTAAGAACGTCTGCTGGTTGAAGTGCACGTTTAATGAACTCAATTTTATCTTTTGAATAATTGATAACATCAATATTCTCATTTTGAAGCTCACGAACGATAGCATGAATTCGAATACCTTTCATACCAACGCATGCACCAACTGGATCAACACGTTCATCATGAGAAAGAACAGCTACTTTTGAACGATCACCTGGTGCTCTTGCAATTTTCACCAATTCGATAATTCCGTCAAAAACTTCAGGAATTTCATTTTCGAATAATCGTTCTAAAAATAATTCAGACGTTCTTGAGATGATAACTGTAGGGTTACCATTTTTCATATGAACACCAATTACAACTGCACGTATTGTATCACCTTTACGGTACCGATCTTTATAAATCTGCTCATTTTTTGGAAGCAGAAGTTCAACACCATTATGGTTTACTAAAACATCTTTGTTATGCCGTACCTGATATACATCACCAAGAATTATTTCACCAACACGATCGGTATAATCTTCGTAAATGTTATCCTTTTCAATTTCACGGATACGTTGAGCAAGTTGCTGACGAGCCATCATAACAGCTCTACGTCCAAAATCTAAAATCTGAACTTCCTGAGCTAATTCATCATATAACTCAATATCTGGATCTACTTTTTGAGCGTCTTCCAAAGAAATTTCAGAAACCGGATCAGATAACTCTTCTTTTGGAACAACTTCCTGAACATGAAGAATCTGAATTTCACCCCTGTCAGCATTTAAGATAACCTCAAAAGCATCATCAGTTTCATACTTTTTACGAATCATTGTTCGGAATACATCTTCCAGAATTGAAAGCAAAAGGTCACGGTCTATACCTTTTTCCTTTGCGATCTCAGCAAATGAGGAGATAATCTGTTTTGATAAATCGTTTTGCATCAGGGTGTGCTTATTTTATTACGGGGATAATTTTTGCTTCAATAATAGAATCGAAAGATATTTCAACTTCGTTAGATTCACTTTCCGCAACTAATACACCAGTATCGGTTACAGAAGCAATTATACCTTCCAATTTTCCTACTTCTTCATTTTCTTTTCTGAACCTCAACTTCAAGGTTCTCTCGATATTCTTCTTGTATTGACGTTTATTTGTCAATGGGCGACTCAATCCGGGTGAAGAAACATTCAATCGATATTTATCACCTAGTATCTCGTGTGCATCAATTAAAAAGCCAAGTTCACGGCTTATTTCAGCACATTCATCTAGATTAACTCCACGTTCGTCGCCATCCAGATATACCCATACCTCGGTGCCACCACCCGTTTTTAATTCAACATCTACCAGAAACAGATTTTTCTCATCTGCAAGCGGAGCTGCCAATTCTTTAATAATTTCGGTTATCTCAGGACTCATGCATCAATTTCAAAACAAAAAAAAGTGAGTGCCTTCCGACGCTCACCGAGACCTAAAGGTAGCTTTATTTCGTCTAAATTTCAATGAATTATACTTCTAATCTTTTGATAATTGTGTATTCAAATCTTTTTCAATTTTTTTGATAACCTTTTTATATCATCTCTTATTAAAATTCACTAAAACATAATACACATGAGTTGTAGTAAATCACTTCTTTTCTCTTTAATCGTCTTTTTATTTCCTTTAGCAGCAATCGCTCAACCAGTAGCTCCTACTACCCCTAATGAAATAGAGGCCTCAATTTTGCAACGATCAATTTTGAGAGCATCTTCTATATTCAAAAATTATCCTATAAGAAGTGTTGGGCCTGTGGTAATGAGTGGGCGAGTAACAGACATTGCTGTTCATCCTGAGAACTCAAGAATCTTTTACATTGGCTACGGATCAGGTGGTGTTTTCAAAAGTACGAACAGTGGAAATACCATGCGCCCAATTTTCGACCATCTTGATGGAGCCATTGGAGTTGGTGATTTAGAGATTTCACGTGCAAATCCAGATATCATTTGGGTTGGAACAGGTGAAAATAATAGTAGCCGATCAACCTATGCTGGAACTGGTATTTATAAAAGTATGGATGCTGGCGAAACTTGGGTTTTTAGTGGACTACGCGGAAGTCAACATATTGGTAGAATTGTAAGTCACCCTACTGATGAAAACACGGCATGGGTTGCAAGTCTAGGTGCTTTATATAGTACCAATTCAGATCGGGGTGTGTACAAAACGACCGACGGTGGACTAAGCTGGTCTAAAACCTTATTTGTAAATGATAGTACTGGAATTGTTGACTTAGTTATTCACCCTACTAATCCAGAGATACTTTGGGCCACCTCTTGGGAGAAAGATCGTAAGGCATGGAATTTTAAAGAAAGTGGCGTAGGTTCAGCTATTTATAAGTCTACAGATGGTGGCGAAAACTGGTCAAAACTTACAAATGGGTTACCTGATGGTTCACATATTGGTCGAATAGGAATTGATATTAGCCAGTCAAATCCAGACATAATTTATGCTGTTGTAGATAATCAGTTTGAAGTTAAAACAGAAAGAAGTCAAGATGATACAGAATTAGCTAGTACTGACTTTCTAGATATGAAGAAAAGAGATTTCCTGAATCTAGAGGACAGTAATTTGAATAGCTATTTGAGATCTAATAGATTCCCAACTGAGTACACAGCTAAATCAGTTAAAGCTGATGTTGAATCTAATAAATATGAACCAAGAGCTCTTGCTGATTATTTAGGTGATGCTAATGCTGCATTGTTTAATACATCTATTACTGGCTTAGAAGTTTATCGATCTAATAATGGTGGAGAGAATTGGGAAAAGGTTCAAAACTATCCATTAGATGGAGTAGTATTTACATATGGCTATTATTTTGGTGAAATTCGAGTTGACCCAAATGATCCTGAAACCATTTACACATGGGGAGTACCTTTTCTAAAGTCTACTGATGGTGGTAAAACATGGGAAGCAAAAGCAAGAAATCAGTCTGTTCATGTCGATCATCATGCTCTTTGGATTGATCCTAACGATTCAGAACATCTACTACTTGGGAATGATGGTGGTTTATATGAAAGTCATGATGGTGGTGAAAATTTCATTCATCATAATACTATTGCAGTTGGGCAATTTTATTCTGTAGCTGTAGATATGGAAGAACCATATAATATTTATGGTGGACTACAAGATAATGGAACATTTAAAGGATCATCACAATCAACTGGAAATCGTGAGCAGCCATGGACAAGAATTGGTGGCGGTGATGGAATGCACGTTGCTCCAAATCCTAAGAATTCTAGTATAGTTTATTATGGCTTTCAATATGGAAATTATTCTCGTAGAGATTCTGATAATGGAGAAAATTATAGAATAACACCGACACATAAAGTTGGAGAACCTCGCTATCGTTATAATTGGAATAGTCCTGTTAATTTAAGTTACCATAATCCTGATATTGTATATTTTGGTTCACAAAAGTTAAATCGATCATTAAATGAAGGAAAAGATTGGACAGCTATTAGTCCTGATTTAACTAACGATCTTCCCAATGGTGATGTACCGTATTCCACACTAAGTACTATTGCCGAGTCTCCCCTTTCATTTGATGTGATTTGGACTGGTACAGACGACGGTAATATTCATGTTACTAAAGATGGAGGAAGCACTTGGACTAAAGTTTCAGACAACCTACCTCAACACCTCTGGGTAAGTGAAGTTCATGCATCAAAATTTGCAGAAGGAACAGCATATGTTTCGATGAATGGATATCGTTGGGACGACTTTAAAACATATTTATATAAAACAGAAGACTATGGTAAAACATGGAAATCTATTAAAGGTAACCTACCCAATGAAGTTGCTAACGTAATTGTACAAGACCCCATTAACCCATCAATACTATATGCAGGTCTAGATTTTGGTAGTTATGCAAGTTTTGATGATGGTAATAAATGGCATTATATGGCTAATATGCCAAATGTAGCTTCTTATGATATGATTGTGCATCCACGTGATTTTGAACTGGTTATTGGAACTCACGGTAGAAGTATTTGGGTAATGGACATAAAACCTCTTCATACTATTGCAGATCGTTTAGATGAACCAATTACTGCATTAAAACCTGAAGATGTACGTTTTTCAAACCGATGGGGAAGTCAAGCTACAGAATGGAGAGAGCCGGTTATGCCAGAGGTTAATTTCATGTATTTCGTAAACATTAAAGAAGATCAAAAAGAAATAGTGATGGATGTTCTTGATAAAAACAATGAAAAAGTAACTTCGATAAATACTCAAGCATCAAATGGCTTTAATACCGTTAATTGGAATTTAGTAGTTGATGAAACAGAAGATGGATTTATTTTTCTTCAAAAAGGTATTTATACATTATCATTTAAAAATGGAAGATCATCTCATGAGGTTGAATTTGAGATTAAGTAAGATTCTTATAACTGTATTCATTGCATTTCTAATATCAAATTGTTCGACAGAGAAGCAAGAACCTCCAAAACAGGATAAAGGTAGATTAGTTACCCCAGAAAGTACTCTTTCATTTATAAACAATGAAGGAGTAGAAATTACATCTATTGAAATTGAAATTGCTGATTTGCCAGATGAAAGAAATCAAGGATTAATGGATGTTAATACCTTACCAAGGAATTATGGGATGCTTTTCATTTTTGATGGAGATGCTCCTAGAAGTTTTTGGATGGTAAATACCCCATTACCTTTAGACATCATGTATGTAAATAGTGATAGTGTAATAGTTCGTATTTATCAGAATACGACTCCATTTTCTCAAGCTAGTTTACCTTCGGAAGCACCGGCTCAATACGTAGTTGAAACAAATGGGGGTTTCTCATTAACACATGGAATTACTGAAGGCATGAAAATTCTTTTTTAACGGATATACAAGCTTGGGAATTCTTATCACTTTCAGTTCTATCTACTAATCACGTTCTTTATTAAAAAGACTATGAAATTTCTCTACCCATTTCTGACTCTACTATTTTTCTCTACTTATTTATATGCACAACCTACTATTATTGATGATGAAATTTCAATAGACAATGTGGCATCTGTTCCTTCAGGATCAATTCGTCTTTCTTTTAATAAAGTAGATTCCACTTTGTATCTAATAACACAAGATGGAAACATATACAGAGTTAGAATTGATCGTGGAATTTATTCACTTGTACAAAATAATAATGATCATGGATTAAGTGATGTACAAGGCTTTGATATCTCTGGTGATGGTCGGTTTTTTGTAGTAGGTAACAACAGGAATTCAGAAAATGCTACTAATATTGCAAGTGTAATGAGAGCATCAGTAAATGATGGGAATTGGTTATGGGAAAAAGTAGTTGAAACCGAACCTTATCCCACAAGTAATACTGCTTTTGATCATATTATGAACGGAATTGTAGTTAGTCCAGATGGAACAACTTTATACATTAACAGTGGTTCCAGAACAGATCATGGTGAAGTTCACGATGTGGATGGTCGTTATCCAAACCTAAGAGAAGCTCCTCTTACTGCGAAAATACTTTCTATTCCATCTGATACAACTGATCTATTATTATTAAATGATTTGAATTTCCTTAAAGAGAATGGGTTTGTTTATGCTGAAGGTACAAGAAATAGCTTCAGTCTAGCTTTTGATGGCGAAGGAAATCTCTTTGGAACTGAAAATGCTGGGGATAGAGACGACTCTGAAGAACTAAATTGGCTACAAATGGGAAATCATTATGGATTCCCTTGGGTAATAGGAGGAAATGAAACACCTATGCAATTTGCAGGATATGACCCAGATACGGATCCATTTATTCCAACTAATTCTACTGCAGCAAATCTTGGTACATTTTATGAAGACTTAGATTATCCTACTCCTCCCGAAGGAGTAGTTTTCTCTTCAGGTGTAATCAATAATGGACCAGATGCAGATACATTTCGTGATGCTGAAGATGGTCAAATTAAAGATGCTAGTGATTTAGGGCTATCAATTACGACCTTTTCATCTCACCTTTCCCCTCTCGGACTTGTATTTGATACTGAAGGTAACTTAGGAGGAAAGTTTAATGGAAATGGTTTTATGTTAGGTTTTTCTGGGGGTTCACCTGGTGACCCATTTTTACTTACAAGAATGAATTATCATGGAGAAGATTTATTGCATCTTAATTTTACCAAAACCGAAGACAATTTTGAAATTACTACCACTAGCCTTATTAAAGACTTTATTAATCCAATTGATGCAGAAATTATTGGTAATAAAATTTATGTAATCGAACATAGAAACAACCAATGGTTAAATGTTGGTGCGGATACTCGAATTTGGGAAATTTCTTTTCCTGAAGTTGGTACAGGTAATGAAAATAATGTGGATGTAGCTTCAGAGTATAAATTACACCAGAATTATCCCAATCCATTTAACCCTTCAACAACAATATCTTTTGATTTATTAAGCTCAGGCTTTGTAGAACTAGTTGTAAGCGATATACTCGGAAGACATGTCTCAATATTGGTTAATCGACAGATGACGGCCCAGGTAAATCATACTGTTTCTTTTGATGCATCCGATTTAACTTCTGGAATCTATTTTTATTCGTTAAATGTAGACGGAGTATTGATCAGCACACAAAAAATGATGCTTATCAAATAGCTTTAATTTCTGAATATTCATGTAAGAAATCTAGAACTTTTTCGACATTCAATTTAGAGCCGATATAAATTGGTGTTCTTTGATGGATCGATTCAGGTTGGATTTCCATAATCCTACGTTCTCCATTGGACGCAATCCCTCCTGCTTGTTCGATAATGAAACTTAATGGATTACATTCATACATCAATCGAAGTTTTCCAGATGGGTATCTTTTACTATGAGGATATATAAATATGCCACCTTTTATTAATGTACGATGAATGTCGGCTACCATTGAACCAATATATCTTGCTGAATACGGTCTATTTGTATCAATATCTTCTTCCTGACAATATTTAATATATTTTTTTAAGCCTTTATCCCAAGACTTATAGCTTCCTTCATTAATACTATAAATCAATCCATGTTCAGGAATTTTAATACTCTTATCTGTGAGAATATATTCACCAATACTTGGATCTAGGGTAAATAATGAGACACCTAATCCTGTGGTATAAGCCAATGTTGTACTTGATCCATAAAGAACATACCCAGCAGCTACTTGACGTGTACCAAGTTGTAATGCATCCACTTCATCAGCACTTGGTTCAAATCTTGGTTCTCGCATATAGATTGAAAAAATAGAGCCTATGGATACGTTTACATCAATGTTAGATGAACCATCAAGTGGATCAAGATAAACTATGTACTTACCACCCTGACTTTTAAGTCGAACAATTCCATCATTTTCTTCAGAAATAACCATACAGGTGATAGAAGATCGTTCAAGTGCAGATATTAATTGTTGATCAGCAAAAGTATCCAGCTTTTTAACATCCTCACCATGAACATTAGTAGAACCATCATTTCCAAGTATATTAGTGATTCCTGCTTTATTTACTTCTCTTGAGATTATTTTTGAAGCAAGCCCTATATCTCTAAGTAATTGGGACAATTCACCAGTAGCACCTGGGAACCTATTTTGAGATTGAATAATGAATTCTTCTAGTGTAACTAACCATTCGTTTTGCTTTAAATCCATATCAGAATTAATTTTTTTGGAAGCGCTTTTCCAAAAAGATACGAATGTTTTTAGCAGATATAGAAAAGATATTTAATTTTTATTCCCTTCTTTTTTTATCAAATTGAAAATCTCAAATGCTTTATTTTTGAGTTCTTCAATAGTGTCATTATTCTCTATAACAAAGTCAGCGAATTCAATTTTAGAATTAAAATCAGGTTGCTTATTAATACGATCTTTAATTCTTGAAATGTTTGACTTATCTCTATTAACAGCTCTATTTATACGTTCTTTCTCATCAGAAAGTAGTAATACAACGCAATCAATATTATCAGGTCTTCCATTTTGCAATAAGATTGCGGCTTCCTTAACGAATACTTCCCACCCTTCTCTTTCTTTTTGCTCCGACAGTTCTTCGATTCGCTTCCAAAGTATAGGGTGAACGATAGCATTCAATTCATTTACTCTATTCTTCTCAAATGCTTCTAAAGCAAGATGTTCTTTGTTCAAACTTCCGTCTTCTAAGTACGATTCTTTACCAAACACCTTTTTAATCGAAGAGATCAACTCTATGTCTGAAATCATCAAGTCTTTTGCAAAATCATCGGCATATAAAACAAATGCTCCTAATTCTTCCAACTTCTTACAAAAAGTAGTTTTACCAGATCCAATCCCACCAGTTACACCTACCTTAATCATTTTTAGATGGTTTCATTGAAAAATCATGATCAGAATTGTAATGCAGTCCTCTATTCTCAGATCTATTCATTGCAAACTCAATGATTAAATACGCTACAGAAGTTAGATTTCTTAATTCACAAAGTGGGACACTAACACTAGTTCTTTCATAGAAATCTTCAATCTCTTCATACAACATTTTCAACCTTCTTATAGCTCTTTCCAATCGAAAATCACTTCTTACAATACCAACATAGTCCCACATAATTTGTTTTATAGCATTTCTATTATGAGAGATTAGAACCCATTCCTTGGTATTAAATGTATTGGTTTCATCCCATTCTGGAATATCTGTCTCATATTCGTAATCTAAAAACTCTTCAGATGCTTTTTCAGATGCTTTCTTTGCGAAATAAAGAGCTTCTAACAAGCTATTTGAGGCAAGACGATTTGCTCCATGAACACCTGTTGAAGCAGTTTCGCCACATGCATATAGTCGGTTTATAGAAGTTTTTCCATGTAAATCAGTTACAACTCCTCCACAATTATAATGAGCTGCAGGAACCACTGGTATTTGCTTCTTAGTTATATCCAAACCATGAGACAAGCAGGTTTCATATATCGTAGGAAATTCTTCCTTAATTGAATCTGAATCCAAGTGAGAAACATCTAAATAAACGCTTTGATCGCCTCTTTTTTTGAGTTGATCATCTATTGCTCGAGCTACGATATCCCGAGGAGCAAGATCTTTTCTTTTATCATATGCCTCCATAAAGGCTATCCCATCAGAGTTACGAAGTATTCCTCCAAAACCACGTAAAGCCTCCGATATTAGAAATGAGTCTGCCCCTTCTATATTTAATGAGGTTGGATGGAATTGAACGAATTCCATATTTGATATTTTTGCTTTGGCTCTATATGCCATAGCAATTCCATCTCCAGTTGCAATCTTTGGATTGGTTGTGTGTTGATATACCTGACCAATCCCTCCTGATGCTAAGACAGTCACTTTTGATACAACTCTATGAACTTTCCCTTTCTTTGAATCAAGAACATATGCACCAAAACATTGAGTTTCAGAGGTTGTAGTAACCTTTCTACCCAAATGATGTTCTGTTAATAAATCCATTGCAAAGTGGTACTCAAGAATGGTGATATTAGGATGATCCTTTACCCTCTTTAGCATAACACTTTCAACTTCATATCCAGTTGCATCAACAGTATGAACAATTCTATTGTTCGAATGGCCACCTTCTCTGCCTAAATCTAGACCATCTTCTTTTTTTGTAAATCGTACTCCAAAATCAATTAACTCATTGATAAGATTAGGGGCATCCTTTACCATTAATTCAACAGCTTCTTCATTACAAAGACCGTCCCCTGCAATTAGTGTATCAGAAATATGATTCTCAAAAGAATCATTATCTAAATTCATGACACTTGCAATACCGCCTTGAGCATATCTAGTATTGGCTTCCATCATTTTGTCTTTAGTGACAATAATTACTTTTCCATATTCGGCTGCTTTTAGTGAAAAAAACAATCCTGCTAGGCCACTTCCAATTACTAAAAAATCAGATTTATACATAAAAAGTAGTTGAGGATATTATAGCCTTATTAAATGAAAATTTTAATTCTATGAAAAGTAGTTTGATAAGATTGAGTCATTAAAGCATACTCTCATAAATCAATTATAGATAAGTTCTGTTGATAAAATCATTTTTCCATTAATCTTGATGTTCAGTTGAAATCATTAAAAGATAGGCTTTAATAAAATCATCTAAATCACCATCCATAACTGCAGCTACATTTGAGGTTTCATGATTGGTTCTATGATCCTTCACACGTTGATCATCAAATACATAACTACGAATTTGTGATCCCCATTCATTCTTTCCTTTTGTGCCTTCAAGTCTAGCTTTTTCCGCCTCCTGAATTTCCTTCTCAAGTTCGTAAATTCTAGACTTCAATAATATCATAGCCTTTTCACGATTCTGAAGCTGAGATCGCTCCTGTTGGCATTCTGCAACAACACGCTGCTCGGTTCCATCTGAAAGTGTTCCAGTCCAGACGAGTCGAACTCCTGTTTCTACCTTGTTAACATTCTGCCCACCCGCACCGCTTGAGTGAAATCGTTGTAATTCGATATCACTATCATTTAAGTTAAGCTCAATGGTATCATCTATAAGTGGGGAAACAAAAACAGAACAGAACGAGGTATGCCGACGAGCATTACTATCAAAAGGAGAAACTCTTACAAGCCGATGTACACCACTTTCAGCTTTTAAAAAGCCATATGCATTATTTCCTTGAACTTCTATAGTTGCACTTTTAAGTCCGGCAACATCACCATCCTGATAATCAATAACTGATACTTTAAATCCACTTCTATCACACCATCGAGTATACATTCGGTATAACATTTCTGCCCAATCTTGACTCTCTGTTCCACCTGCTCCAGGATTAAAATTAACCACAGCGTCTCGATGATCGTCTGTGCCTTTAAGCATATTTCTTAACTCGAGACTATCTAATCCTTTCTGAAATTTTTCATATTCATCTTCAAGTTCAGATTCAACATCTTCTCCCATTTCCAGAAATTCCAGAAAAACATTAATACTTTCTTTTAGATCATTTAGTTTATCCCAAGAATCAATAAGGCTTTTTTCATTATCAAGCTCTTTCATTGTTACTTGAGCTTTAGCTGGATCGCTCCAAAACTCTGGATCTTGAGTTTTCTCAGTTAACTCAATTATTCGAACTTTACGTTTGTCGTAGTCAAAGATACCTCCTGAGCGCGTCCAAACGCTCGTAGTGATCTTGTAGATGATCTTTATTAATTGCCATTATTTACTTAATTAAAATATTTACCGAAGGTACATAGTACATGAACAATATTAAAGTTTATGTCTAATTAATCGAATTAAAAAAGCCATCCGTATCTCGACAGATGGCTTGAATATATTATTCAAAAAGAGAATGAACTTATCTTAAAGCTCTTCCTAAAATTATTCCGACAGCTAATCCAGCTATTGCTGCAATGCCAATTCCTCTTTCAGGATTTGCACGAACATAACGTCTTGCATTTCTATACTCGTGTTTAATTTCTGTCTCAAGCCAATCTCTTTCATCTTTAAGCTTATCGATGACATCATCGTAAGTCTTTTCAACTTTTTCCTGAATTACATCAGTGGCGGTGTTTACAGTTTTTCCGATTTTTTTTTGTGCTTCTTCGATTTTGATTGTATTTGCCATGATTTCCTTTCATTTAATTATTCGTAAAATACCAAATTGAACTTTATTGTTTGTAAGTTTAAGCCATTTAAACCTATAAAAGTTTCAGTTTTTAATATTGATGTCATCATTCCTGCCAAAAATTTGGTTCAAGTTTATTCATTCAAATTTCTTGGTATACAACATTTGTTGGGAGGATTCGGATGTAGACCGAGAACTATTAGACATTAATTCAAAAACTGATCTCCTGACTATTACTAGTGCAGGTTGTAATATACTGAATTATTTACTGGACTCTCCGAATTCGATTCATTGCATAGATATAAATCCAAAGCAAACTGCCTTATTAGAACTCAAAGTGGCGCTCATAAAATTTGGTGATTATCAATTATTTTATGAGTTTTTTGGAGTTGGAAAATCGATAAAATTTAGTGACGCATATGCTAAAATTAGAAACGAATTATCTCCCCCTTCAAAATCGTTTTGGGATCAACGGATCAACTACTTTAACCCTAATGGAAAAGGACTATTTTATTCAGGTGGTACAGGTTTATTCGCTAGGTTTCTGATTCATACACTAAACAGAAAAAAACTTAGAAATTCTGTAGAACGTTTAATTTTTGAAGAAGACAAAGAAAAGAGAATTGAATTATTTGGTAAAATAGAAAAATCTCTTTGGAATGGATATGAATCTAAATTATGGAAATCACCTTTAGTTCTAAGTCTGGCAGGTGTCCCTAAAAGTCAAAGAGAGGCTATTGGAGATATTAATGAGTTTATGAAAAATGTACTTCGAACTATTTTTGTAACACAACCTGCATCTACTAATTATTTCTGGAGATTATATCTTGAGGGGCATTTTAGTCACGATTGCTGTCCCGATTATTTGAAAGCTGAAAATTTTAATCTACTTCAATCGAATATTAATAAACTTCATATTTCAACTGCTGAAATTAGCGGTTTTTTAAATATAACTAATCATCAGTTCACTCATACTGTATTACTAGATTATATGGACTGGCTAGTTAGAAATGACGAAACACATCTCAATGATAATTGGGAAAAAATACTTTTAAGTTCTCTACCTGAATCAAAAATTTTATTTAGGACTGCTTATCCCAATGCTGATTTTATACCTGAATTTGTTTCTTCTAAACTGAGACTGAAACAAGTCGATCCTGAATGGGTTGCTCAAAAAGATAAAGTAGGAACCTACTCTGGAACTTATTTAGGAGTGGTTAAATGATACCATCCGACATAAAGGGTTATTACAAACTCCATTCCAAATTTTATGATATAACCCGCTGGACTTTTTTATTCGGAAGAAATTCAATCTCAAACTATTTCCCAGAATTAAAATCCGATGTTCGGATTTTAGACTTAGGGTGTGGAACTGGAAAACATCTACAGCGCCTTTTAAAAAAATATCCTGAAGCCCATATAACTGGAATTGATCAATCCGAGTACATGTTGGATATTGCTAAGCGATCAACTATTGATTCTGTTCAAATAAAAAACGAAAACTACTCTAAAAGCTCATTTTCGCAAAATGAATTTGATTTTATTCTCTGTTCCTATTCGCTTACAATGTTTGATATTATTGAAACATCAATTAAGAATATCAAAACTCATCTAAAACCGACTGGTCGATTACTGGTAGTTGATTTCGACTCTACCCCTTTTAACTGGTTTTCAAGATGGATGAAAATAAATCATGTTTCATTTGAACCAAATTTATTCAAATTATTAGAAAATGAATTTGAGATAATAGTCAAATATACTCAAAAAGCTTATCTAGGATTGTACAATTACACAATCATTGAAGCCAAGATTTAGTTCGGAATTGAAAGTTCTACTCAGGTACTAACTGATCTTTATATTGCAATTCATACAGCTTCTTGTAGATTCCACCTTCTTGTAAAATAAGCTCTGCATGATTCCCTTCTTCTCTAATCTCACCTTTATGCATCACCAAAATTTTCTCAGCGTGTTGAATTGTTGAAAGTCTATGAGCAATTACGATAGAAGTTCTTCCTTCCATCATTTTAAGACTAGCTTCATTTACTAAAGCTTCTGTTTCAGAATCAATGCTAGAAGTTGCCTCATCCAATATCAAAACTTTAGGATCAAAAACCATTGCTCGCACAAAACAAATAAGCTGACGCTGTCCCATTGAAAGCGAACTGCCTTGCTGTTTTAATTCAAAATCGTAGGTATTTGGCAGTTTATTAATAAAACGATGTGCTTCAACATCATGTGCCGCTTTTATCACTTGCTCACGAGTAATTGATTCTTCACCAAGTGTAATATTATCAAAAATTGATCCGGTAAAAAGCGCATTATCCTGTAACACTAACGAGAAATAGGTTCTTAAATCAGAAAGAGATAGTTCTCTGATATCAACACCGTCCATTTTGATACTACCTTTATCAATATCATAAAACCTAAGAAGAAGGTTAATAATCGTGGTTTTACCTGCACCAGTAGCTCCTACAATGGCAACACTTTCACCTAGTTTAGCTTTAAATGATACATTCTTGAGAACGTAGTCTTCTCCTTCGTTATACTTAAACCAAACATTCTCAAATTCAATTTCTCCTCTCGGGTTTTCAATTTTGAAAGGTGATTTAGAAACGAGAACTTCCGTCTCTGTATCTAATACATTAAAGATTCTTTCAGACGATGCTAGTGCTGATTGTAGCGTATTAAATTTTTCTGAAAGTCCTCGAATAGGCATGAAAAATTGTCGCGAATATTGGATAAATGCGAGTAGAACTCCAAATGAGACTCCACCCATAAGAGCTCTTCCTCCACCATACCAAACAATTAAAGCCATAGCGAAACTTGAGAAAACTTCTACAATTGGCCAAAAAATGGAAAAGTAGAAAATAGTTTCAACATGAGCATCTCTATGATTTGCATTAATATTTTTAAATTTATCTAGCTGCTTTTTTTCTCTGTTGAATAACTGAACTACATCCATCCCATTAATGTGTTCTTGCACAAATGAATTCAAATTAGATATCTGATCTCGAACTTTTAGAAATGAAACTCGAACTTTCTCTTTGAACCAGAATGTGGCATAAAATAGGATTGGAAGAACTGCTATTGTAACTATACTCAATTCCCAATTCATGCTAATCATGAAATAGAGAATGAAAATAATTCGGAATAAGTCACCGATAATGGCAACAACCCCATCAGATAGAAGTTCACTTAAGGCTTCAACATCACTGGTTGTTCTAGTAATAAGTCTTCCAATTGGATTCTTATCAAAATACTGAACATTCAGAGATTGGATTTTTCTGAAGATGGTATTTCTAAGACTATATAAAGTGCCTTGACCAAACCAACGAGTTAAATAAGTATTGATCATTAATACTATAAACTCTCCTGCTAATGCTCCAAAAAGTAGAAGGATAATCCATTTAAGGCCTTCAATATCTCCAACAGCAATGTAATCATCTATTGCTAATTGAGTAAGTTTAGGGCGAACTGTACCTAGAAAAGATGCACTTAAAGTTAGAAGTATAGCAATCCCAACATATCTACGATAGGGCTTAACAAAAAAGTAAAGCCGTCGAATGAGTCTTCTATCAACGGCTTTTTTTTCTTCTTTCGAATTACTCACAAAAAGATAGTTTAAAATCTGTCGAAATCATCATATGACGTTCTTGGCGTGATGATTTTAGTAGGTTTTGTATCATTGCTACTATCATCTCTACCCCTTTCACGGTTGTAAGAACTGCTTCCATAAGAACGGCGTTCACCTGTGTTAGAACGATCTGAACCGCCACGATTATCTCGATTAAAGCTACCCCCTCTGTCATCTCGGCTAGAACTTCCACCACTTCTGTTATCACGATTATCGCTTCTATAACCACCTGAGTTTCTTCTTGGTCTAAAGTTCTTGCCACCACGACTTTGTCCTCTAGAGCTACTTCCTCTACTATCTCTTCTACCAGGAGAATATGATGAACCAGAAGATTCACTTTTTGTTAGATCCTTAATCTCGACTTTGGCACTAATAATACCGCGTTCATGTGCTGGATCTGTAAAAATTGGCCTTAATTCGTTTGCAAGCCAAGTTGGATAAAAACCTTCTCTAGCTTCTTTTAGAAGTACATGTAGATTAGTATATCTAGCAGAAAAATGACCAATTACTAAAAGTTTTGTCTGAGCTTCTGTGGCTACTCTGGCAGCGTCGCCTGCTGTAGAGTGTCCTGTTTCTTTAGCTTTGTCAGCCAATTGATTACTGAACGTAGCTTCGTGATAAAGAATATTCGTATTCATTGCTAATTTAACAGCATTTGGACAATATTCTGTATCGGTTACATAAGCGAAGCTATCACCTGGTCTTTGGTGTCCAACTATTTCATAGGCTTCAATTTCTGTTCCATCTTCTAGTTTTATATTCTCACCGGCCTTCAAAGCTTTAAACTGATCATCTTCAGTTATTCCAAGCTTAATTGCTTTTTCAGAATCAACTTTCCCTGGTTTATCCTTTTCTTGGAAACGATATCCAAGGCAAAAGCGACGATGCTTTAAAGGTCGTGCTTCAACATAATAATCAGCTTTATCAACAACACGAGTAACATCTTCTCCTTCTTTAACTTCACTAAAAATTAGTTTAAAGCTTAGTTCTACTCCTGAAAATTTTAAATTCCATTCAACAAATTCTTTTATACCTGTGGGTCCTACTAAGGTTAAATCACGTTCTCTTCTTTGAAGTTGTAACGTAGATATTAATCCCATTAAACCTGAGTAATGATCTACATCAAAATGCGAAATAAAAATGCAGTCGATTTTTGAACGTTTTAACCCTGCTTGAAGCATACTCATTTGAGCATTTTCTCCACAATCAAACAAGTATACACTTCCTTCTCTCCAAAGTGCTACAGCTGGTAAATGACGGATTGCTGTTGGTGTTGCTGAGGCGATTCCTAGTGGTACTACAATCATTTTTTTCTCCCATTTTCCGTTGGGTTCTTGCCTTTCAAAGCAAGCTGCCCATTTGGTTATATTATATTTCTTCTAATTCTTGTTCTAGTAATTGTTTGGTATACATGGCCTTATAGTGGCCGTCTTTTGATAAAAGTTCTTCGTGGGTTCCAAATTCTGCAATGGTCCCGTCTTCAAGATAGTATATAACATCTGCATCTTTTATAGTAGATATTCTATGACTAATCATAATTGTTGTCCTTCCGCCTACCTCTTCTCGTAATTGCTTTAATATAGCGTCTTCTGTTTTTGTATCTATCGCGCTTAATGAATCATCAAATATTAAAATCTTAGGGTTCTTAATCAACGCTCTTGCTATAGCTGTTCTTTGCTTTTGCCCGCCGGATAAGGTTATACCCCTCTCTCCGAGCATAGTCTTAAATTTTTTCTCAAAATCCAAAATATTCTCTTTGACTTGTGCTTTTTCTGCGGCTTCTTCAATCATTTCATCACTAGCATCTTCTAGTCCAAACGCGATATTCTCACCAATAGTATCAGAAAACAAGAAAGTTCCTTGTGGTACAAAGCCTATAGAACTTCGAATATTTTGAACTGAATGTTGTCGTAAATCAATTCCATCTAATAATATCATTCCTTCGCTTGGATCGAAAAGTCTAGGGATTAGTTGAATCAAACTTGTTTTACCTGACCCGGTTCTACCAACTAATGCAATATTTTGACCAGCATTAATTTTTAAACTTAAATTATGAAATACATATTCTTCTGAGTCAGGGTATTTAAATGAAACGTTCTTAAACTCGATTTCACCATTTATTTCTTTGGTAATTGCATGTTCATCATCAGAAATATCAATCGGAAAATCCAGTACTTCTTTAATTCTATACCAAGAAGCTAAAGACTTCTGAAATCTGTTTGTTGTGTATCCTAATGCGGCAACTGGCCATATTAAGTATGCCACATAAATTAGAAATTCAGCAATATTTCCTACAGTTAGAGAACCTTCAATAATCATATTTCCACCTTGCCATATCACAATGATTAGTGAAATACCGATAAGGAAATTTAGGCCTGGGTGAAACAGAGATTCAATTAGGTCTAGTCGTAATTTCTTTTTCCTATAATCTTCACTTAATAAATCGAATTTAGTTTGCTCATTTTCGAGTCGGTTATACGCTTTAATTAACCTAATACTTGAGAAACTTTCTTTGGCTTGACCTGCTAAACTTGAATATTGTTCTTGAATTATAATAGAGTGTTTATGAATAAAACCTGTAATCCAATAGGCAAAAATCGAAAGTAAAGGAAGAGGAATGAGCGCCCATATCATGAGCTCTTTATTCACAACGTACATCATGGTTATTACAAAACCCGCTCTTGTTATAGTATTTATACTATACATGATTACCGGACCGTAATATTCTCGAACTTTATTCACATCTTCTGTAGCCCTAACATACACCTCACCTTGAGAATATTTAGCATAAAAGCGTTGAGGAAGTGCCATCAATTTTTCGACAATATCATTCCTCATATCAAATTCGACTTTTCGAGATGAGACAATCAAAGTTTGACGAGTTAAGAAAAGAAATACACCATACAAAGCAACTGATCCAACTAGATACAGTGAATTCTGACCAAGTATTTTTCCAACTTCACTTGTAAATAAAGTATCAATCAAATTTTCAGGAACCACATAATTACCCTGAGATAGGTTTTCAACTCTATCAATTGTTCGGCGAATGAGTACAGGGATCCAAACTAAAAAGAAATTTGCAGCAGTTAGAAATAGAGTACCTAAAATTACTGCACGTCTATATTTTTTTAGATATTTATTTAGGTCTTTAAGTGCCCCCACTAGCTCTTCCTTGAATAGTTATTTTTATTTGTAACCGTATGTTATATCAGTTTAATTGATTTCAAAGACAGTTACTCTAGGTTTTACAGCTTTTTTACTTAACAAAGCTGGCCAGTAAGCAACTACCTCACTTGCTTTTGGTCTACCACCTGCAAAACCAGTAACACCACTTGGTCCAGTTAATATTAATGGTGCAACTTCCATTCCAAAACGGTCTATGTCCTTTTTATTAGGTCCAGATATTGATATCCGCATTTGGATTTCATCATGTTCGCCATCAAGTTCTTCGTTAGTAACCAATTTTTCAGTAGTTCCGTTGTACCCAATATATTCTTTATTGAATTCATCAATTTGAAGGTTCAAGTTCTTGGCTCTCCCTTCTAAAATTTCTGCGCCTTTTATAGCTTTTTTAAGTGCATCAGGCCAAGAATATACTAAGGTAGCTGAAAGTTTGAACCCATCATTATAACTAGCAGAAACTTTATAAAATTCAGTATCAGCAGCTCCCGTAATACCATGAACTCTTACTCTATTCTTTTCAATATCTTCTACACTAATAGAGGTAAAGTCTGCAACAACATCTGGAGTTATATAATCTTTGGGATCTCCAATCTCATATAACAGTTGTTCTTTTACTGTTTGTGCACTAACTAATCCCCCGGTACCTTCGTGCTTAGTAACAAAGAATTCGCCATTTGGATATGCTTCCACAATTGGAAATCCGATGTTTGTGAAATCTTCCACTTTTTCCCAATCCGTGAAATTTCCACCAGAAGCTTGAGCTCCACATTCTAAAATATGACCGGCTATCGTGCCCACCGACATTTTATCGAAATCATTATAATCCCATCCAAATTCATGGATCATTGGTGCTAGTGTAAGTCCAGTATCTGTAACACGACCTGTAATAATTATGTCTGCATCTTTTGATAGTGCTTCTACAATTGCACGGCATCCGAAATAAACATTCGCGCTTAGTAACTGCTCTTTCACAGTCTTTATCGGTTCACCTGTATCCATATTTTTAAGTTGATGTCCTTCATCAATCAATTGATCAATATCATCTAGAATATTGTCTCCATCAACCACTGCCACTTTTAGGTTTGTGTAGCCCTTTTCTTTAGCAATCTTAAGAATTTCATCTTTACATGCTAAAGGATTAACTCCGCCAGCATTGCTGATTACCTTTACACCTTGAGTAGATATTTCTGGTAAAATTTGATCTATCACTCCAACAAAATCTCGCGCATACCCCCAATCAGGGTTTTTCATTTTTTGCTTTTGCATAATAGACATGGTTACCTCAGCGAGGTAGTCCATTACTAGATAATCAATTGGACCTTGTTTAACTTGATTTACAGGTGCCATTGGGAGATCTCCCCAAAACCCTTGCCCTGATGCAATACGGATAAATTCTTTCACTAAATGCCTTCTCTTTCTGATTGGTTAGACTATTAATATCGGGATTATTTACATGGAGGTGAAATAAAAAAAGGTTGTTCTTTTTGAGAACAACCTTTATAGAATTCTAAGTTATAAACTTATCGTAAGTATCACAGTTATTAACGATTCATAAAATGCTTCTTCGAATCTGGAGTTGCTGATTTCAATGGTTCTGTTTCATCAATGATTTCGAAATCATATGAAAATTTACCAACCATTGTTTTGTTATTATTTAGGGTAACATCAAAATCTAGTGTATAAGTATCTCCACTAATTGTAACATCTACAGAACCTGCTGTCACGAAGTGCTCTTCAAATTCTTCTTCCGATGCGTTTATAATAATTACTAAAGCACCATCATATAAATGACTTGCTTCCGCTTCATCACTATCATCAAAGTTGAATGTACCACCCATAAAAGAATTAGCACCTAAGGACTCTAGCCAAAAGTAAACATAGTAATCAGAGTTAATATCTGCATCTTCACTTGAATCCTCAAAATCCTCCTGCTTCTCAGTTAGAATAAAGTCATAGTTTCTGAAACCAGTTGTTCCTTCACCATTATCATAAATTATTCCTGATTCTAGACTGTAGGTTTTACCATCATACAAAAAATTATTATCTGTATTAGAATCTGGGTCTGCTACTGTACTACTTTCTTTACAGTTAGTAAATAGTAAAAACGAAAAGGCTAGTACGGTGAAAATGTGTAATGCTTTATTTTTATTCATCTTTAATTTTTGGGTGAGTAATAAGAGATTTTTTGTTGAGTATAAGTATTAACAAAACAATGAAGCCTTATCAATTGTTTTTGACAAGGCTTCATTTTTTGATAATTTTAACGTAATAATTATTTGATGAGCATCATTTTTCGTGACTGAATACTTGACCCAGCTTCTAGTCGGTAAATATATACTCCACTTGATAATTGTGATGCATCAAAACTTACAGAATGTTGTCCGGCAGTTTTAATTTCGTTCACAAGAGTTACAACCTCTTGTCCAAGAATATTAAACACTTTCAAACTTATATTTGCTTGTTGTGGTAAAGTAAATGAAATATTTGTAGAAGGGTTGAAAGGATTCGGGTAGTTTTGATCTAGTGAAAACTCTTGAACAGTTTCTGATTTAATATTTTCATTACTAGTTACAATACCATTCAATTGATATCGATAAATTGGGTGATCACGGAAGTTCATATCTCGCTGTGTGGTAATGAAACTAATACTACCGTCGCCTGTGAAATCCCCTACTACCGATTGGTACTGTAGATTAATAAAGTTTCCTGAAATATTTATTGGAAGTGTTGTATTTGGAGACTGAAGAATGGCTACGTCATCTTCAGCGAAATCACCACCAGCATAGATTATCCCATTCAACCAGCTTGAACCAGGGACGAATAATAACTCATCATCACCATCCCCATCTAAATCACCAACACCTTCCATCAATGACCGACCAGAAAATCGATTATAGAATTCTGTAACTAGTTCATTATTGATAATGTATTCACTCTTGATTGGAACTAGTTGGTCTGGCTGATTTGAAAAACCATCATTATTAAGGAAGTAATGAATTGCGCTGACTCCTTCAGAATTGTCCAAATTTTGATGTTGGAAAGGCTTTGCTGCAATATCAATATCGCCATCGCCATCAAAATCTCCAGTTGCTACTTCATTAAAGCCAAAATAAAGTTGTCGACTTTCAGCATTACTAGTATCTGGAAGAAACTGAACATCAGCTACTGAAATTGGAGTTTCTAAGGCAAAGAAATCTTCAGAGCCATAATGTAAATAAAGTGCACCTGTTTGATTATTTGCACCTTCATTAGAATAAAAATTATCTCCAACGATAAAATCATCATACCCATCAGCATTTACATCACCAATTCCCTGTAGAGTTCCTCCAACACCAAACCCTCCAATTCCATAACTTCCATAGTCGGTGATCTGACCAGGAGTTGTTGATATAGTTTCACCACCTTTATAAATAAACATTTGACTTGCCCAAATAGAGGTTGGTGTTCCAAAACCAATTTCTTCAAATCCATCACCATCTATATCACCCAAATTCTGAGCAACATCAACGCGATTAACTTGTTGATCTGAAAAATTACTCCTTTAAATAATTGCAGCAGCTTCGTCGAAACTGTCATTATTATATATGTGAAGCTGATCATCATTTGTTTCTAGAGTAGTATCAAAATCTCTGAATAATACCGCTACGCTACTTTCGGTTGAACTAGTAAAATTACCCCCAAATACTTCATGAATTCCTAAAGAGTCGGGAGGAGTTATTTCAGCAATTGGTGTATTGTCAAATCCATTATAAATCCAAACAGAGAATGTATTATCCAGTTTGTATACTTCGGCAGCAAAATCATCTTTCCCGTCATTATTTAAATCACCTATTGGCCAAATCTGTGAAATTGTACGGGTGGAATAATCTGCATTCAAAAATGAAAAAGTTTCTCCTTCTGAAGCTGTTACAATAATATCAGAGACTGAATAAGTAAACTCGCGGCTTCCTCTACTCTCATTATTACTAATGGGGAAAATCATCGATGTGTTTTCGCTTTTAAAAGCACCTATTATGGGACTAGAATTCAGTGAATATTCTTCGTTTGGTGAAATTAAACTAGCCCAATCTAAATTTAAAAATTGTCTTCCACCATTATCATCATCCACTACTGATGCTCTAGTAATTGCAGCACCTGCATCACCAACTGCTAAAAACTCAATTCCTGGTTCATCATCAACCTCTCCAAGTGAAGAGAAATTATTATATCCATTTTCATTGTAATTCATAAAAAATGAGAATTCCTGATCGAAGAAACTGAATCCGTCATTCAAACCAGTTAAAAACCAAGCAGAACCAAAAAGATCCATTACGAGATCATCAACACCATCGGCAGTAAAATCTCCTAAGTAGATATTTCCGAAGCCAAAAGATCCTTCAGGTAATGGAAATGTTGTATTACTAAATAGAAAATTTCCAGACGATGATTTTGTGTTTATAGTAAAAAATAGTTGTTCATCTATAGTGAGTCCATTATACATCACATAATATCGAGTGCTATCACTAATAAATGAACCATAGAATTGATTATCTGTTTCTTCAGTTTCAACATAAGTTGCTGAAAGTGCTTCTAAACTTTCTCCTCCAAAGATCTCAAACAAAAATTGAATTCCATCTTCGTCTGTATATAAGCCATAGATATCATCTATGCCGTCGTCATTTAAATCCTCACCAATTCTAACATTGTTTGAACCAAATGTAAATTGTGAAAGCAACTGTCTACTAACTTCAGCCGACTCAACGAGTGTAAGACCTGATGCTGAACCAGCCATAATATCCAATCCACCATCTAACTTTACTCCAACGGCGTCATCAAATCCATCCCCATTTAAATCTCCTAATGAATAAAGAATTGAATAATAAACTTCATCATATTCAGTAGATAACTCAGTTCCACCGTAGTATAAAAGCGTTTTATTAGTCGTTGAACTAATATCTGAATCTCTTTCATCGGGAACATTTGAGCGAATTATTACTACATCAGTAAATCCATCTCCGTTTACGTCTCCCAACTTCTGAAAACTAGTTGGTTGAAAATTTACTACAGGATCTTGCCAAGCAATTTGTTCCCATATTTGATCAAATGCATCAATTGAATTACCATTTGATTTAGATCTTAATAAGTCCAAAGAATTGTAACTCTGTTGAACTCTTGTTTCTTGTTGACCAAAATCTATGACATCTTTTATATCGATATTGGTTGAGTTTTGGTTTTGTGCAAATATTGGAGAAACGCTAATCCCCAATATGATTAATAGTAGTAGATGTTTATTCATTTGTAATTGTATTTAGCTTTTTATTTAAACAAATATTGTAGATGAAAAGCTGTTTGTTTTGTTAAAGTGCTTTTAAAAAAAAATGTTTATTTTTTTAAAAAAGAGATTATAATTAGTAATCGAATTTTTTGACAAATAATTCAGTGATTAGAGCATATAGTTATCAACTCAAATATTTTTAATTAGTTTGGATAGTTATATAATAACTGTCAGTTTTCTGAAGAAATAAGATTGAACTTTAACCCTTTGGTGACAGCATCTGCCCGATTCTTTGCTTCTAATTTTTGATAGATATGTCTAATGTGATAGCGTATACCATCAATGGAAAGAAACATTTTGTCCGCTATTGCTTTATAAGACATTCCTTCTGATAGAGCACTTAATATTTCTACTTCTTTTTCATTTAGCTCTTCTTTAAGCTTGGTAGATTTTTGAAATGAATTAATCACTTTTCTAGCAATATTTGGGCTCATAGGTGACCCACCTTCCATTGCCGTTTTTATGGCTTGAATTAATTCAGATGGAGATACTTTTTTTAGTAAGTATCCAATGGCACCATTTCGTAGTGCTTTAAATATCTTTTCATTTTCATCATGCATGGTAACCATCATAACAAGTAATTTGGGATACTTATTTTTGATGATCTTTAATCCCTCTGTGCCATCCATACCAGGAAGCTGGATATCGAGTAGTAATAAATCATTATGAACAAATTCTTCTGATTCAAAAGCAGATTCACAACTATCAAACGTCTGATTTACTACTATATCTTGCTCAAAATCTAGAATAGTTTTCCAGCCTTCGCGCATATATGCATTATCTTCTATTATGGCAACTCGTATCATATTGTAAGAAAAGACAAATATTAGAAATAGTAACTACCTATTTAGGTAGTATTAAATTGGTAATTTTAACTCCCAAGAGCTACCAACAGTTGAGTTAGATTCTAGATTAACAATTGCACCTAACCGTTCAGCTCTATACTTAATATTCTTCACCCCATTTCCAGAACCGATATCTTTTTCTGAAAAACCTTTACCATTATCACTCACTTTTAGGTAAAAGTATTTGCCTTTTTTCTTAAAAGAAATCTTGCTAATTGTAGCTTCAGAATGTCTAACCAGATTATTAACCATCTCTTTAAAGATGAGCCATAAATCTTGCTTATTTTCGAGATTTAAAATCACAGAAAAATCTTTATCAAAGTTAATTTCATATTCAATATTACGACTTTCAAATACCTCGGAGGCATACCGTCTACACTTAGCTAGGAATGACATCCAATCATCATTCTCTGGATCAATTGACCAGATTATATCATTTATTTTCTCTTTAGCTTCAGTAGCACTTTCTTCGATCCGTTCTAAATATTTTCCAGAATCGCTCAGATCTTTCCCTCTCTTTGCCGCTTCACTAAAGAAACTAATACTACTTAATGTTCCACTAAGATCATCATGTAAATCTTGAGCAATTCTATTTCTTGTTCGTTCTTCTTTAATTAATGCATTTATCCTAAAACGGTATAATAAATAGAATGCTGTTATTAATAGGAATAGTATGACAAGAGCATTTCTTATTTTTAGAGTACCTAATTCGTTTGAAATGACTTCAATTTCGCGATTCTTGGATCTCATTTGAAGCCGAACCTTTGCTAATTCCTCTTGCCTAATTCTACCCATATCAGAAATCGCTCTCTCAGAATTACCTAGTGTCTTTGTAATCTCATATGCTAATTTATAATCACCTAGTTTTTCCAAAGCTTCAGCTTTAATACTAGATGCGTCTAATAGTAATGGGCTATTTCTAAGTCTTTCTAGATCTTTAATCGCCTGATCTGAAAAACGAATGGCATTATTGTACTCTTCTATTTCAAAACTATATTTCGCTTTGAAAATTGAGTAATTAATTCGAGTTGGAAGCTGAACTCTGTTAAAATTAAACGAATCTAAAATGGTAATAATTGAGTCAACTTTAGAATAACTCCCATTCTCAAAGTTGGCTTCAAGTAAAAAATAATAGGTAAGAAAGTTTATTATACCTTCCTTATCACTAATCTCTACTGCTTTCTCGGTTAAAGCTAATCGTTCTTGAGTATTACCAAGTACTTTTTCAATATCTGATAAACTCCTTAAAAAAACTAAATAGAGTGGAATATCCTCTTCTATTTTATCTATACAATAGACAAGCTGTTCTTTAGCTAAATCTAATTCAAAATTACGTTTATAGGCGTTACTAATTTTTAATCGTATTCTACACTCTTCGATATAATTAGAAGATCCAATCTCTAGCAGCTGTTTATACTTATCAAGTGCTATATCAATAGCGCCAACCCTCATGTATAAGTCAGAGAGTTCATTTATAGTAATTTCTTCATATGTATCTTTAAGCTTATTCTTTTCAATTATACTTAGTACATCATAATATTTATCCTCGGCAACTAGGTATTCATTTATTCTAGAATAACTCCTTGCTTGCAAGGTCATAGCATTAATAACTCTATCATAATTTCTTAGAATTTTGAATAAGTCTTCAGCCTTTTTAAAATAGAATATGGCGGAATCTGGTTTTGGACGTTCCAAGTAATAGCCCATTATAAAATTAGAGTACGCACTTTTATTAAGTTCAGGTACATCTGTTAAGCCCTGAATTTCGACAATAAGATTCTTTACATTTTCCGGAGACCTTCTGATCTGCTGAAGAGAATATCTTGTATAAAATTCTAAGAGTGAATCAGCATCATTTGTTTGTGTAACTAATGTTCTGAATTGGGATTCGGATAATAGATTTGGTGGATTACTACTCCTACCCCTGTTGCTCGGTTGAGCATTTGCAAATGTGGTTATACAAAAAAAACAGAGAATGAAGACCAAAGTCATTCTTTTTTTAATAGCCATGTAATAGTGAGTCTGAGATTAAGTCTTTAAAATATAAATATTGATATTTAATACTAACCAAAAAAAAAGGCCAATCGTTGGATTGGCCTTTTGTGTTTTTTTATTACTGATTATTTAATCAATAACATTTTCTTTGTTTGACTGAATGTACCAGCTCTCAGTTGATATATGTACACTCCAGAGGATAATCCTGAAGCGTCGAAAGTAACTGAATACTTTCCAACAGATTGCTCTGAATTTACAAGATCAGCAACCTTTTGACCAAGCATATCATAAACAACTATAGACACCTTACTAGCTTCAGGAACACTATAATTTATTACCGTGCTTGGGTTAAATGGATTTGGATAATTCTGATCGATGCTAAATTCAGTAGGAATTCCTTCTAAATCTTCATTCGATACATTAATCGGTACAGATTGAGCAACGATATTTGATAATCCACCATTATCAGTCACTTTCAATGTCACGGAGTAATCTCCGATCTCAGAATAAGTGTGAGTTGGGTTTCTGTCTTCACTAGTGTTTCCATCACCGAAGTCCCATTCCCATTTCACGATACCACCTGATGAAAGATCAAGATCATCATTAGAAGCATCAGATAATGTTATTTGACTTCCATCTACTTCTACAGAGAATTCTGCTGTTGGAGCATCATTTACTGGAATAACAACAATAGAAACTTCCATTGAATCTTCTGGGAATCCATCTTCTCCAACATAGAACATTGCTGTTACTTGTCCGAAGAAGTTCTCAACCGCCGACAGATTCATGGTATGATTATCACCATCATGATCCATGAATACACTTTCATGACCTGATTCTGCCCAAACCATAATGTCAGGGTTTTGACCGCCAACACCAGCTGCCATTCCTACAGTGTTCAATGTAAGTTCATTGTCTTCTAAGAATACATACTGTTGATCACTTCCTTTAACGAAGCTAGGTGATTCCTGAACAGATATATACACAATTGCAGTATCCATCATATTACCATCTGTAACAATATACTCCATAACATCCCACCCATCGTAGTTAAGTGGTGCTACATAATATAGACTTTCGTCTGTTACTGGGTATTTAATGGATCCATATAGTGGATCTGATACATCATATAACCATAGTTGATTATACTCATCATAATCATTACTAAGGATGTACGACATTAGATCATCAACAGATATCCAATCACCAGCTAATATAGCTAACGTATCATCTTCAGCTATTGGTGCTTCATTTTCAATTTCAAATGAAGTGTATTGTTCTGCATAACGGCTTACAAATACATCATTACTATAGTAATCCATCCAAGTAATTGCTGCATAATTCCCTGGGTATAACCATTGTGAATTAACAGTTACATCAAATGTTTCTGTAGCAGCAGAGTCAATTACACCTTCAGAAGATGAAGCATATATTGTTTTATCGAAAGTATATACATCGATATCATCAAAATTAGCCCATCCTGATTGTACACCAGCATCTGTTTCTACTAAAAATGCAACGAATACATCTTCATAGCCAGCATAGTTTTGCATTGGTACAGAAAGACGATAACTCCGTCCATTACCTGGCAACCAAGAATCAGTCCCTATGATATAGTCTAAATAGGTTCCGTTTTCATCAGAATAACCAACCCAAATAGTTCCGAAATCATAACCTGGTTCAAGTAAAAGGTTAAAAACTAATTGCATGTATGGATTCTCAGATACATCAACCGTAGACAAATCAAAAGATGGTGAAAATGCTAATGTTCTAGTATTGTTTAAAATATAGACTCCATTTTCAGAAACATCACTTACTCCTAATACATGATCAGGGAACTCTTCTGATAAAACATTATATACATCAAAAGTACTTCCTAAACCATAGCTTAAATCAATTAGGTCCCATTCTTCTGGAACAACTCCACCTTCGAAATCTTCGAAATAGATATCTTGAGCTTCAAGCGAAGCAGCGAAGCGGTTTAAATCAGATCCTGATTTTACTACACCTTTAGTACCAGATCGTTGATTCAATCCAGATAGGATTAACTCTTTATGCGAACTTGGGTCAAATGAAAAAGGTGCATCCGATGGATCACGGAAGCTTTCACTTGCATCACTATTAGAACTTTGTGAGTTCTGTGCAGTATTAAAGCTTTCCGGAGTTTCTTGGATCAAGTATGTACCTGAATAATATTCTACCGGTAATGAACCTGTGTTAACAGCATCAAAACTAAAGGTAGTTGGTTCTTCATTTGAAACAATACCAAGATCTTGATATTCAGGATCTAGAGACAGATTTACATTTCTACTTTGGAATGTAGTTACATGAACTGGTAAAAATGGGTTATAATATGATGCTTCTTGATTACCAAAAAGAACAGTTTCTAAAACCCAATCACCAGCAGGTAATCTATCTGAATCAACCGTAACAGAAATTATTTCTGATTCACCAACTGCTAGAGTTCCTTCAGTAGATGAAGCTGCAAATGGATAATCTTCTGCAACAAGAACTATATTGTCTACTAAAACACCAAATCCACTAATTTCACTACCGTCAGTTTGAGCAGCAATAGCAATTTGTAAATTAGGTGCGCCAACAAATTGACTTAGATCGAGATACAAGGTTCTATACTGTCCATCTTTTAGGCCAGAATCGAACCAGGTAGCTGCTAGATTAATTACTTGATCATCTACCCATGCGTCAATCCAGAAATCATCACAACATTCCTCGAGTTCAGCTGCCATATCAATCATCATGTATGCTGGGTATTGATTGTTCGCATCTACCACGCTTAAGTCAAATACAGGAGACCATGCAACAGCCATACTGTTGTCTAAATATCCATTATCAAAATCACCAAATAATAGAACGTTGGTAGTATCTGAAGTAGGTGCAACTCCCCATGAAGTATTACCACCATAATTCTGAATATCCCAATTAGCATTTGTGAATTCAGCATCTTCGAAATCATCAGCGAAAATGATTGATTGATGACCATCTAATCCTGGCTCAAACTTAATTACTGGAGAGTCTAGATTCGCTCTGTTTTCACCCATTATTGCACGAGCATTTTTCAACATTTCGAACGTATCAGAATCAGAAGGTTTATTAACCTCTAAGTCTGAAGGTGTAAATGTTGTTAATGCATTTAGCTCATATGAATACTCATAATCGGTAGCATATAAGAATTGCTCTACGAAATATTGATATTCACCAGTTCCAGTATTAGTCACCGTAAATTCTGCTTCAACTGGTGTTCCATATGGGATTGGACCTATATCAGCAAATGAAGGGCTTATTTCAGCAGAAGCAAAACCTTGCTCTCTACCATTTAGTGCTATTTCAACATCACCGCCTGATGTGGTAATAGTTGTTGTAGCAGTTAGCTCTTCAAGAGAACCATCATTATTGAATGCAATTGCAACTGAGTACGCACCGCCAGCTGGGATTGTTTTAGCTTCAAATCCATCTGCTGAAAATGCACTTGCATTGGCTCCCGAAAAGCTAAGGCCTGTAACGTTTACATCAGCATCTGTATTATTTACAAATCCAACAGCAGTGTACGCATCGCCATCAACATAGGTTCTATGGAAAGTTGCAGTTCCATGACTAGCAAGAAGACCAGATTCAAATGCTTCACCAGAAAGCGTATTAAAAGCATTAAGTCTTCCACCCTCGCCGAATACTCCATCAAACTGTGCCATATAATCAGCACCAGCTAATACTCGAACCATAATATCCATTCCAGATTCATCTGGATATAGAGATTTTGCTAAGGCCATTGCACCAGCAACTTGAGGAGCAGCCATTGAAGTACCACTTAAATAAACATATCCATTATTTGGAAATGTAGAAGCAATAAAAGTACCAGGAGCACCTATATCAACTGTTCTAACTCCAAAATCTGAGAAACCAGACATATTATCAGCATCATCTGTACTAGCAACGGTAATAATGTTTGGAGATTGAATATTATTTGGAATAGAGTAAAATGGAACTTCATCTCTATCTCTTGCACTGTTCCCAGCACTTACAACCCAAGCAGTACCATAAGATGCATGATCCCAAGCATATTGAGTCATCACATCAATGTATTGTTGGTCACTTTCTAAGTCTAAATAACGACCACCACCCCATGACTGATTAACAGCAACAACATCTACGCCTTGCGCAAGTAGAGTACTTATATAATCGTATCCACGCATAATTGAGATAGCATCTGTTCTACCAAATTCATCAAATATCATTACAGATATCATTGACACATTTTGTGAAACACCAGTAACACCAATACCATTATTACCTTCGGCACCAATAATACCAGCTACATGCGTACCATGGAAGCTACCTGGATTAATAAAACTGTTATCATCATATACAGCACTCCAACCCCAGAAATCATCAGGGTATCCATTACCATCGTCATCAACACCATTCCATTCATCGCCAGAAATGAAGCCATCACCATTTAAATCTTCGCCTGGGTTAACCCATGCTTGATTCATTAGATCAGGATGATAAAAATCAACACCGTCATCAAAAACAACAACTACAACATCATCGCTACCTGTTGTTTTATTCCAAGCATTAAAAGCTGAAACATCAGCACCTGGAACAGAATATCCTGGTCTAAAACTTCCATCATTATTTAACGCATATTGAAGGAATAAAAATTCATCATCAGTAGGAAAGTTAGTAATCTCGAAATTATCAACATTCATAAGTACCGCTTGATCTGGTACCATATTGTAATCAACTACTTGGAAAGAAATAGTTAAAGTGTCACCTATAAATTCAGAAATATCCCAAGAGAAGTCTTCTCCAAGATTTCCACCTAGACCACCACTTAAACCATAACCGCCTGTATTTTTATTAAACCAAACATACGTTACTAGTGAATCGCTAAAATGCTCAAAGTATAGGTCTGCACTAAATACAAGACTTTCTGTTGAATCCATACCCGTTAGATCAAAAGATGGACCTACTAATTCTGCATTTACGAGTGTATCAGAACCCGTTAAATTTTTAAGTTCCATTTTCCAGCCACCATTGAAATCATCTGGTACTCTAGTCCAATTAACCCCAGAAGAGTCATAATCAATTGCATTAAAATGATCTGCAACTTCAGCACTATCATCAAAATTTTGAAAATAAATAGTTGGGTCAAATTCAAATGTATTTACAACAGCACCTGTTGTAGAAAGTGAACCAATTTTCTCACTTAAATGAATTCTAGTATAATTAGAACCACCAACTGAAGATTGATCAATTGCCTCTGGTGTTAAATCCTCACGTTCAAAAACGTAATTTGGAAATGCCGAAACGCCTGGAATTGCATTTAACTCCCGTAAAGTAGTTTTAATATCACCTGATATTTCCCACTCCTCTACATTTTGGTTGTTTAGTCGTGTAGTTACTACTGCTCCCGAAGCTTTAGCTCGGTAGTCATTAAGTAGAACCAACGGATTTACACTTTTACCTTTTAAGCCAGTAAAGGTATTATCGTATTTAACAACAATGCTATTGCTCTTAACGAGTTTATCATTATATGTGCTTGTTTGAATTTGGGCTTGTACATTCGCCGATATTGAGAATATCAAAGCAAATACACATAGTACCCTGAGAATAGATGTATACATCTGACCCCTTATAGATTAGTTATTGATTAATAGTACTCTACTTATACCCGAATAGAAGTACCCAATTTCAACTAATGTATTACAAAATTACTAGTAAAGAAAGTGAAAAACGCTTTACTTTTTTTTATCTATAAGTATGTTTAAAAATAACTCTTTTGCGTACAATGGTTTAATGAAAAACCTAAATTCTAATTTAGATTTTTTTGATCTTTTATTATTGAAAATAAAATATGGAAATTGATATTACTAAAAGCTCTTTTTAAGTGTATTTAATCCTAAAACTTGCCCATAATCAACTTTAAAAATAGGTAGAAAAGGAAGGCGATGATGAGAATTCTCCCCAATAACGAGGGTGCCCAGTAAATCCATTTTCTAATACAGTCTTAATTTCACTTTTAGTAATTGAAACTGAAGAAAATCCTCTATAATAACCATCAGTTTTACGCGAGATCATTTGAGAGGTACTAGCGGCTTCCTCAATATTAGAATGTGCTGTTCGTAGAATTATAATAAAATCCGCATTATCTACATCACTTGAACCAGACTCAAGTAAATCGGTTCGAATTTCTTCTGTGAGTTGAGCTATTCTCTTTTCTAAATGAATTCTAGCTTGTTTATCTGCACGTTCGATTGCCTTAATTGAATCAGATGCGATAGCAGTTGCGAAGCCGGTATAATCTAAACTATCACTTGTGAACTCAACATTTTGGTACCAGGTCGGAAATAGTGATGAAGATCCAGAATCGTTTTCAGCCACTAGGTTTTCAGAAGGAGCACAAGCACTAGCTCCCCAAATAGCAAGTATAGAGAACACCAAGGGTTTAAAAAGCTTCATTTAATTCCGTTCTAATTCGATGTATCCTTTTGCTTCTTCTTCGTTTAGCACTTCAAGGATCACTGATTTATTAGTTGTTAGTTTATTCTGTATAAGGTCTTTTAAAGTTGTGAGATCTTCAACCTTTTCTTCATCAACTGAGATAATTTTTTGATTTTCTCTTAGTCCTCTATTCCAAGCTTCAGAATATTTATAGACATGAGTAATTATTAAATCAGATATATCTTCATTTTCGGGATTAGTAAGTGCCATTACTCTAAATCCTAAATCAAATTCTTGGACTTCTAAACCAAAGTTATCGCTTTCAATTAATTCATCTGGAATAATTGGTTCATCTTCAAAGGCAAGTTCTTCTATTAGATCAGGTTCATGTAATTTAAGTTGTACATCTTTATTTATGACTTCACCTCTTCTCCAAATTAGAAGTTTTACTAAATCACCTGGTCTAAGTACCGCTACTTTTTCTTGTAACTCATTCGACTCATTAACGGTGTTTCCATTCACTTCAAGAACAACATCACCAGCTCGAACTCCTGAAAGCGCGGCAGCACCATCACTACTTACAGATAGTATCTCTACTCCTTTAACTTCATTTAATCCAATTTCTGAAGCTCTTTCAAAATCAACTGCACCAATGGTAACTCCAAGTAAAGCTCTTCTAACTTCTCCAAATTCTATAAGATCGGTTGCTACTTTCAATGCAAGATTACTTGGAACTGCGAATCCATATCCTTGATAAGCTCCACTTTGTGATGCAATTGCTGTATTTACACCAATTAATTGGCCGCTTGTATTTACAAGTGCGCCTCCACTATTCCCTTTGTTGATCGCTGCATCAGTTTGAATAAAACTTTCAATTCGCATCCTATCATTAATGATTTGCACGTCTCTACTCAAGGCACTTACAATACCTGCAGTAACTGTAGAACGTAATCTAAATGGATTACCTATTGCAAGAACCCATTCCCCTACGTCAACTGTATCTGAATTCCCAATGGTTATAGCTTCCAGATTTTCTGCATTTATTTTTATAACTGCTAAGTCTGTACTTGGATCTCTACCTACTAATTTAGCGTCGTATTCTCTTTTATCATTAAGAACTACTTTTAGCCCATTTCTAACAGCGCCTTCTACTACATGAAAGTTCGTTAATATATAACCATCAGTTGTAATAACGATTCCTGATCCAACTGTTCGAGCTCTTCTAGGAACAATACGATCCCATAGACTTTCACTAAAATTATGATTCTCATCATCGGGAGTATCTACTGGAATGATGGTTTCGATATAAACTACCGTTGGTGTTACATTTTCGGCTATACTTTTAAAAACGAATCGAGTATCAATTTTAGCGAGATCTTCTTCACTAAATAAAGGGGTATCGTTTTTCTTTACTTCTGTAATTTTTACATCAGAAAGTGGAGCTAAATCAGGGTTTATAGTATATAAAGCAAATATAGTCCCAATGGATATGCCTATTAGAAGTAATAGTATTGAGGTTAAATAAAATTCTCTTTTTTTCATTTGCTTTCCTGCAACATCTGTTCAAAAATTGAGTCTGATCTTCTTTCTTTGTAGCCTTCTATATGGTACTTAAAGTAAACATCTAAATGACGAATCAATTGCTTTAGTTCCAACCCTTTTAAACCAATATTAAATATTGAGCGTTGCTTAGATGTAATAGATGATTTCAAAAAACGTGCTTGTAAGACGGTTAATTTATACGAAAGTTCCGAATCAATTGCATTTGAAATTGTTCCGTCACTTATATTAAAGTAAACTTCTTTTGTTAAATCTATGTCTTTATCGTCGATTGCAAACCCACAAAGGTCTGTACATCTAATTTGAACATAACAAAAAATTGATGGTTCAATATGTTCTTCTTCCCCTAACCATTCAATAAAACTTGCTGCAAAGTTGTATACCGTGTCGTTTACTTCATTATCGTGAACCATTTGAGCTGTAAGTTCTAAGGTTGCATAAAGTATAGCAGCTCGTTCAAAATCAATTCGGAAATTATGGTTTGAATAAGAAATGGATGCTTCTGTTAAACTTTGGACACCCCTTGTAGATTTATAATAGTAAACTACATCTAATACATTCCCTAAGTCGATTAATCCTGAAAGTTTACTTTTAGGTTTTTTAACGCCTCTTGCAATCAGTGCAATTTTACCGTGCTCTTTGCTTAGCACTGTAATAATTTTACTCGATTCTTGGTAGTCGATAGTGCGTAGAATAATGGCCTGAGTTTGAGTGATCATACAAAGAACATATTCTTAGTGTTACTTAAAAGAAAGCTTAGTTTTTTACAATAGAACTTTCTTTTTCTTTAACATTTAATCTCTCTTTAATGGCATCTTCAAGGTCTTGTGGAGAAACAGGTTTATTTAACATTCTAAATGAACTAAGCTTGGAGGCCTTCTTTCTCTTCTTTTTCGATGCGGTTGATGATATAAATAGAAAGGGCACTGAATATTCGACATAGTTCGACCGAACGAATTTGTATAATTGAAAACCATTCATCTCCGGCATATCTAAATCTGAGATTATAAGATTTGGCTTAATATGTTCTATCATTTCAGAAGCTTTTCGTCCATTTTCGAACTGCATTACCATAAAGCCGATTTTTTCGAGTACTACTTTAATTACAAGTCGGTAAGCAGGATTATCTTCGACAAGAAATACTATTTTTTTATCTGTTTTTATCATTATCTACGTCTTTTTTCTCTTTTAATCATCAATTTTTACTGTAAATGTTACAGTCCCAGTTTTTCCTGGATCCAAAGTCCCAGTAAATGTCCATTTCAATGTTCCGCTTGCACCAACACTTGGTGCCGTAATTGTACAATTCGTAATTCCAGTTGGAAGGGCTCCGCATGTACTTGATACATAGGTGGTGAAACTTGGAATTACATCTATAATTTCAACCTGACTAATTGGTTCGTCACCAAGGTTTTCATAGTCGATTGAATACACAAGGTTAGCACCCGGAAGTGCTTGAGCTTTATCTACTAATTTTAGAATAACAAGCCCAGCAGATTCAGTCCCGATAGTAACTAAATCAGTTCTATTTAAAACTTCTTGTATAACCGGACTCGTATTATCAAAACTAAAAGTAGCTGTTATTGTGGTTGTACTAGAGGCCCCATCATTTAGCCCATAAGGAGCTGTTACTTTTAGTAGCAAACAAACATTCTGATCTGCTACAACAGATATTGCTTGGGTAGGTAATAAAACTGGTTCATTTGTATCAATTTCACCATTACAATTCAAATCTTGATATAAAATAACTGGCCAACTTGGGTTAGTTGGGTTATTAATAGAATTTGTTGTGAATAGCACATCACCTGAAGTTTTAGGATCAAATAGATGTTGGAAAGTTACTACCGCCCCAGGTGCAGCTGAACGTTCTCCATCAGTTAATAATCTACTTACTTGTACATCTGCAAAATCAACTCCTGTGTAAATGGTACCAAGTGAAATACTAAATGAAGTTTCATCAGTTAAAATACTATATGATCCAGAAGTAGTTCCAGCAGATCCTCCAGTTGAAATTTTTTCAGGACCATTAGTTTCAATAACTTTTACAGTTCCACCTTCACCTACTGTTGATGCAGGAACATATAAGGAATATGTACCATCAGCAGCAGAAGCCACTTGTTCAATAAGTATATTGGTTGAAGTAACAACTTTTACAGTTTGAGACCCAAAACCTGTTTCACCACCATTTAAAATTCCATCATTTCCAGTACCCGAAGAAATACCATTATCATTAAATACTTTTCCAGAAATTTTTATCCCTTCGTAGTCACCGAAATTTTGAAAAACAGGTAAGTTATTTACATTAACCGATCTAAGGTTCGGAGTTGTTGAAATAAAGTTATCTGGGTCAACTTCAGCAGGTGTACAGATATCTGGCGTTGGTACACTTTGTCCAAATGATTCAATTAGATTATAATTTCCGTTTAATATGTTAGTGAACTGATACTCCCCTTGTGCATTAGTAAGAACACTCTTACAACTATTGGCTGCAACATTATATAGAACAATAGTTATGTTTTCTAAGCCAGATTCAGAGGCATCTTTTACCGTATTGTGATTGGTATCATGATAAACGAATCCTGATATACCAACACCTGTGGGAACGACACGTTGATTGCCACTAAATTCGGAAGTATTGTTTACAGAACTAATTGCAATTGCTGTAATTCGATCATTAAATGCTAATGGAACAGCTCCAGATAATGTAATATCTGTTGCAAAAAACCCATTCGAATTTGTTGATATAGTACCTATTAGATTTCGACCTTCACCATGTGCAACCGAGATTGAACCTCCCACCTCTACTAATCCGGTATTATCACCATCGTTATCTGCTTTATATATTTCAATGGTGTAAACACCAGCTAACTTGGTTGTAGTAGTTCCAATATATCCTTCAACAGTAAGTACAGATCCATTAAGTGTTGCTAAAGTAAATACAGGATAATCCAAGCCTCTATTTGGTGATGTTGAAGCTGCATCTAAAATACCATCATTAGGAGAAACTCCATCTGCCTCCCCATTACCACCTGTTACTCTATCTATTGAAATGCCTTTATTATCATAAAAACTATTCTTAGTAATTCTGATTCCTTGTTGAGCTACAGAATTAGGAGTGGTTAGTTTAATACCGGCACCTTTTTTAGGTGAAGCAGATGTATAATTAGTACCGTTACCATGTATTATATTCTTCTCAATAAGTGTGTTCGAGACACTATTCAATACATTAATACCTGAAAGCTTATTATCTCTGATGGTATTATTTCGAATAGTACTTCCAGAACTATTTCCAGAATTGGCGCCAATTTCAATTCCACTTCCGCCATCTAAATCTGCGCTTCCAGAAGTGCCTACTTCTCTGATCAAATTCTGAGTTATTATCCAGGTACCAATCCCCTCAATACCATCTGCTTGTGTTTCAACCAAACCAGCTTTATAAATTTCGTTTTTGAAAACTGTAATAACAGAATTTGAAACCATTGATTTAATAGCTGACCCATCTAAAAATGCCACGTAATTATTTTGAATAAGTGTTGTAGATGAACCACCTTCGAATAAGACCCCTGTACCCAGTCTAAATCCGGATCCTTGATCAACACCAGAAGCACGCGAACCAATTAAGTTATTTTCAATCAGTCCACTCGAAGCGTTCTGCACTTTTAAACCTGAGCCAGCACTATTATTATAAATTGCTATTTGCCTAATTACGAAGGCACCTGCTGTATTAACGACAAATGCATTTGAGCCAAGATTACTTAAATCTATTTCGAACTCTTTATTGGTAAATGTATTAATCGAGATGTTATCGATACCTATTGAACCTCCATTACCAACAGACCCCGTATTATCATTTCTTGAAGTTTTTGGAGCAGTTAAGAGATATGCAGTTCCATCAATAGTTGTTAATGGATCTGTAATAACTGGTAATTCAGTGAGTAGGCCATACTTCCACCATTGCCCTGTATTTCCACTACTTGTTATTGGAACCGAAGGCACAAAACGCATAGTATTTGCACCTGTAATAGCATTCGCATTTAGAATGAATTGACGAAGAGTACCTTGGCTATGTCTATTAGCTCCCAGATCTGAATCATTATCATTCATCCTTGTCACTACATTAAAACTGAATCCGAAATCAATACCAGAAATTCCAGTATTTGAAACAGATCTTTTTATGACATGTTCCGCATTTGCTAAATCATTGGCATCGTATGGCGAAGTAATATTGTCTGAAATACCACCTCTTCTACCACCAAAGCAATGACCTAATGCAACTTTTGTAGTTGTATTACCAGTTCCATCTTCACAAAGTGCTCCAGCTGATGCATAGGTTTGTTCACCCCACGTTGTTCCATTTGATAAGTCCCCGGTTTTGGAATTAACTACAATCCAAAAATCTGCATCTTCACCAATATTAAAAGAATAGAAACCTGCATTATTCGTGATTGCACTTCTCAGATATTCATCATCAGTTCCATCTGCTAAACCATCTCCACCATCTTTAAATAATAGAACTTCTACATTTTCTAAAGCTTGCTGATCACCAGATGCATCACCAAAGTTCAGGTCTTCAGTATATCCATCTCCTTTTATATCTTCAAAAACAGTACCACTTATTTGTACGCTTAAGTAAAGTGTAACGCTTGAAGTATCATTTAATGTGTTAGGGTCGAATTGATTCAAGCCTTGTACATAGGCTGTATTAATCAATGAGTCCTGAGATAATCCAGAGTTTACAGTAGTTTCAAGAACTAACGAAGCAGAAGCTCCATTTGCTAAACTACCAATGCTCCATAGTTTTGTTAGCTGATTGTATGAACCTTGTGTTGGAGTAGCTTGAACAAGTGTTAGTCCAGTTGGTAGTGTTTCGTTTATATCTAATTCTGTGGCATCTTCAGAACCGTTATTTTGAACTGTAATTGTAAAGTTAACAGTTTCATTTTCAAGAGGGTTAGTATCATCTGCAGTTTTAGTAACTGCAATATTCGCATTTCTTGTATTTATAACAGGGTTAGCAAAATCTTGATTACGACATTGTGTAAAATCAATATCTACCAAACGATCATCTGAGTATCCTGCAGAGGTATTTGTTCCTGTACGTATCTGTAATATTGAAGTGTAATTATACACGATGTATGCCATATGATCTAGATCAAATGTTCCATTCCCATCGGTTAAAACACCAGATTCAAATGTTTGAAAAGGTCCCGAACTTCCAATAATTAGATTAGTTCCTCCTTCAACCGTACTTGAACGATTTTGTGCAAAGCCTAAATAATCAGTTAATGTATTTCCATTAGCAGAAAACCCATCAATATCTAGTCCTGTAAGAGCAAAACTTCTTTTAACTGGTGTATTAGTTCCCGTCTGCACTAATTTAATTTCCCAATCTATATAACCACCACCACCTAGTGCCGTAAAGAAAGGACTAAAATTTGCAGGACTATTTGAAATACCGTTATTATCAATATCATCAAGTGTTGCATTATTTATTGCAACAACTTTAACCAATGCATCTACTCCAGATGCAATATTGCTAAATCGATAGATAGCATTTGTTGATAGTGGCACCCCTTGTTCTAAGTTTGGATTTATAAAAGAAAATAATGGTGGTTCATTACAAGAAAGTCCAGAGTTGGGATCAAATATTGCAATATCAACTGATGCAATATTATTTGAGGTATTCCCATCTGTACCAGTAAAATTAGATAGAGAGGCAGTATTTGTAATAGAATTGCCCTCTTGTCCAGTATTAACTGTAGCTTTAATTACTAGGGTAGCAGATTCCTGTCCAGTAAAAGTTCCAATATCCCAAATACCAGTAGCATTATTGTATGAGCCTTGAGAAGCTAATGCTGAATTTGGAACATATGTTAACCCTGCAGGAATTTGATCTGTAACTTCTATACTTCCAACAGAATTACCTTGTTCATTTTTAGCGATTATAGTGTAAGTAACCGTATCAGCTACAGCTGGTGTAATGAAATCAACAGATTTAATTACAGAAATATCTATAATATCTGAAGAAGTTGGGGAAACAAAAGTAACACAAGGTTCAAAACTAAAAGCAAAAAGTCTTTGAGTGAATCCGTTTGTTGTTGGATCTTTAATTCCTGCCCTTAATCTAAACTTTGGTTCATTTGTATATGTTGTAAAGGCTAGGTTATCAGTATTGTTAGGGTCAATCCCATTTACAACTATTGGTTGAGCAGATTCAAAAGTTGTGAAAATTCCTTCACTATTTTGAATCAAATCTGTAGTTGTTTCAACAGTAAATGAAGTAAGCCTTTGGAAGCCTGCAAATTCACGAGCTCCATTTGGGTCACCATCTACATCTACAGCAGAAGCAGCAAAAGTTAAATATCTTGGATTTCCAGTAACAGAATCATAAAAGCTGATTTCAAAATCTATATAACCTTCGCTTAAGGTCTTATTATCGGCCTCAATTTGAGGTTGAAAATTTTCTGATAAACCACCTGATGCAGTTTGGTCAAAATTGACAAGAATTGCATTATTTACAGTAAGGATTTCAAATTCCGCATAAACACCTTCTGTTACAGAATTAACTCTATATATTGCCCCTACCTGTCCAGCTGTTCCACTATTTGGTGTGTTCGAACCAATAAAAGTAAGAGCCGTTACTTCAGAACATTGCGTTGGAAAAACGGGCACAATTACGTCAATACTTACTGCAGAAGTATTATTAGCAGAATTCAAATCATTTTGATCTAATGCAGTGATATCTGCTGAATTTGTGATTTGATTACCCTCAGTTCCTAGATCTATTTCAGCTGAAATAATTAGGGTATCAATTGCACCATTCGCGAGGTTTCCAATACTCCATATACCAGTCGAATTAGAGTAGGTACCAATGGTTGCTGTATTTGATTGATAGGTTACACCCGTAGGAAGTTGATCTATTATTGAAAGCCCAGTCGCGTCTTCTGGTCCATTATTTACTACAATAATTTCATATTCAATGGTTTGTCCAACCAATACAGTATTATCATCAACAGTCATAGAAACACCAACATCTGATGCTTCGGGAACTACTGTAATACCAGAAGAAGCGGCATTATTAGACAGATTTGGATCTGTTTCTTTTAATGAAGTAATCGAGGCATTATTAGTAATTGTTTGTCCTAAGGTCGAAGCATTTACTGTAGCTTGAATTACTAAACTGGTAGAATCATTAACTGCTATCGATCCTACATCCCAAATTCCAGTACCGTTAACGTAAGTTCCCTGTCCAGCTACAAATCCAACATAAGTTAAACCAGCTGGAAGTTGATCAGTAACTTCAATTTCTGAAGCAGGATCAGGTCCTAAGTTCTTAACTTTAACGGTGAAAAGTATATTCTCACCTTCAACAGGAGTTGAGTTATCAACCGTTTTACTTATTTCTAAATCTGGCTCTAATGGATCTAAAATATCTAGAGTATAATCTTCTACTTCTCCATCACTAGCTCCTCCAATTGGATTTGCAACTTCAGAAGGATTTGATGCAATTCTAAAACGAGCATAGGTAGTACCAGGAATTAAACCTGTAATTCCATTCCAATTCAATGTAACACTGCCATTAGAACAAATATTAGAATCAAATTCCCCTGGATCAAATGTATCAGACTGATCTAAATCAACCCATCCCCCAACAAATCCACCATCTGTACATGAAAGTGTAGTTGAATAGTTAGATTCTGCACTATTTAATGTTGTAAGTGAGGCTATACCGTCTTCATCATCTCCACCACCAATCGATGAAACTTCTGAATCGTCCCCTGTTGAAGTACTATTTGAAATTCCGTTTCCATCCCCATCAACACCATTTCCAAAATAAACTGTATTAGGTACTGTATTATTTAATAAGTGAAATGCTGCCGGTATTGAACGAGAGTTGTAAAGAGTTCCGTAAGTATTTGGGGCATCACCAAAATCGGCAACTACACCAATTCCTATGTGGATGTTATCAGGAGCTGCAACACTTTTTCTAATTTCAATACGCTCTACCCCAGTATTACTGATTCGGAACCATATTGGTACTGAAGATGATGCACAAGATGGGTTTGGAGAAACAGTTGGTTGAAATTGAATTGTTTCTCCACCATTAGCAAAATTTAAACTAACTGTATTAGTACAAACTCCTCCGTCTGTACCTTGTCCGGTTGTCCAACTAGTTAAATCTACTCGTTGATTTGAACCGTTAAATGCTTCCATTGTATAAGATGTAGCCCCACCATTAGGTCGTAATCTGTTTAATGAAAAAACGATGGCATCAGATGGAATTGAAGATGAGATATCAATATCGAATGAGGTTACATTACCAGAAGCTCCATTAGGATTTAACTGTGGACCATTAAATTGATCACCTGAGAACACACCACTTGCCCAACTCTGAATAGCATTTGGTGAAAATATAGTTGAGGAGTTAGTCGCTGCTGATACTGTTGCAATAATTAAATCGCCAATTTCAGCAGTAATGCTTGTTGCATTATTAACTCCATTAAAACAAGTCCACGCTACATCTTTTCCATTTACAATAGGACATGGATTTGGACCAAAACCTGTATTAAAAGCAGGCTGATTATTAATCGATTGACCCGCAAGATTTGAAGCATTATTCCCTGCAAGATCCTCAATTGGATTTGTGCCAGAAGTGTAATCTATTTCAACGTTATCACCAGGAAGAACATCAGGTGTAAAAGTCAAAGAAATTTTATCACCATTTACAGTTACCGTATTAATAGTTACTGGGTTTGCATTTATTCTAAGTGTAAAATCACTTACAGAAGGAACAGAACTAGAATTTAAATTTTCACTGTAATCTAATACTAGGATATCGTCACCAATTGAGCTTGAGTTTAATACTGGAGCTGTATTATCCGTAACAGATCCTGCTTCAGCAGATGATTCATTGGAATTTATGCTTTCGTTTGATGAACCGTCGATGGCAGTAACTATATAGTAATAGGTCGTGCCATTTACCGTATTATTATCATTAAATGTATAGGATACACTTTCATTATCGGCTATTGTTCCGATTTGGGTATATCCACTACCTGAAGTAGTTGATCTTTTAATTGAATAACTATCTACACCACTTCCAGCTTCATCTACGTCGTCAAAACTAATGTTTATATCTCCACCAAATATTGCTGTTGCAACAACATTTGATGGTACTGATGGAGCTGCATTATCCGCTGTATTATTTAAAACAGATTGAGCTATAAGATTTACTACTTGATTTCCAGCACTATCTTGAATTGGATTTACACCAGATGAATAATCTAAATCCATAGTCTCTCCAAAATTAGCTGGAGGATTATATACTATATATAAGGAAGCAGTATTTATATACGCATTTGTAATGCTAACTGGAGTACCATTTATCCGAATTGTAAAATCACCAATTGCTGGAGTTGAAGTTACATCTAGATTCTCATTATAATCTAGTACTAATATATTGCCACTTGAACTTGCATTGGTGAGTGTTGGAGCGACTAAATCGGTATTGGCTGAAACTTCTGTAGAATTCCCACTTTCATTACCAAGATTATCTAAAGCAGTTACTATATAATAGTATTCATTATTTGTAGTAACTGTATTATCAGTAAAAGTGTATGAATTGCTTTCATTATCTGTTACCGTTCCAATTTGAGAATAACCACTGCCTGGAGTAACAGAACGTTTTATTGAATAGGATGTAATTCCACTACCCGATTCGTCTGCATCATTAAAGGTAATTTGCACAGAAGTTGCTGAAACTACATTTGAAACGATATTTGTAGGAACTGTTACAGAACCATCAGAACTAGCAGAAACTTCTGTTGATATCAAACTTTCATTTCCATCATTATCTATGGCTGTAACTACATAGAAATAAGTAGTACCATCAACAGCTGTATTATCTGTATAGATATATGAAGCACTCTCGTTATCAGTAATCGTACCAACTTCAATATATCCAGTTCCAGAAGTCGTAGATCTTTGAATTGAGTATAACCCAACTCCACTTTGTGCTGCAGGCTCATCTACATCATCAAAAGTTATTTGAATATCGGCTCCAACTAAAGCTAGAGCAGCCACATTTGATGGTGCTGAAGGCGGAATTAGTTCTACTTCATTACCAGGAGTACTAAAAGCACCAGGATTTAATTGATTATTATATTCGGTAGCAATCCAGTTAGCTGAACGAGCTATATTTGAAATTCTAACTTCATCCATAATCCCATCTACAGCATCTCCACTTCTAGAAATTTGAAGTGGATTATTATTCGCAGTAAATGCATCTGTATTTCCATCTGAAGCAACTGAGATACCATCTTGATATATATTTCTACCCGTTCCAGATTGTGCAAATACTAAATACTGCCACTGCCCTGTAATTAAATCGTCAGAATTTGGAGTAGTTAAATTGTTTCCTCCGTTTTTTGAGAACCTTGTTCTAATACCATTTCTCGAAGTCGCTTCGTAAGACTGATCCGTTCCTTTTGTTACATAATCGGGCGCTTGGGCACTTTCCTGTCTAAACCAGAAAGAGATTGTAATTTGCCCAGTTATATCTAAACTAGAATTATCTGCTACTGAAATAAAATCGTTTTGATCTCTTTCAAAATCTCTACCACCCCCTATTTGTCCAGTTGCAGCTGTTGTTCCATTATCAGTAATTGATTGACTTATTTGTGTTGCATTTGATAGATTATCCATATGCATAACCAGCTGATAATTATTATCCCAAACCGCAGAAGTTGACTGATTCGTCGCTGAATTATTTCCATAGAACATATATATCGTTTCGCCAGCTGTAGAAATGGTAGGTACTTGCACCCAAACTCTTAAAGCACCAGTTGTGGAATTGAAACTTTCTAACTGGTGATTAAGAATAGAAGTACTGCTTGCTGATGTTGCAAAAACGATGTCATCGCCATCAGGTTGTACTTTTCCTATCAGATCTGTATCTGTGTAACTAATTAGTACCGGGAAATTGGTATTCGCTCCTTGAACTTGTCCATTATTAATAACCAGCGGTTTATAATAATCATAGCCCGTTATTTGAGCATTTATTTTCCCAGAAAATACCATTAGCCCAATAAGCAGTAACCCAGAAATCTTTTTAATTCTGCTATCCATTTTATTACCCAGTGAATTTTTTAAGCTATGCTTCATCACTACTGCCCTCTTCCTCTGTTTAGAAACTCGATGTTTCTAAGGTTGATGGAATCCGCATTTCTATATTCGATTCTTATCGATTTCCCTTGTGTATCAATAGTACTTCTACTTGAAGTAATTCGAGTAGGCTCTACTCCCCAATTAACTAAGTACTGAAGCATAGCTTTCATTCTACGTTCTTCAATTCTACTTCCATCTCCAATCAATTCTAAATAAACTGATTCATTATTTCTTAAATATGAACCTATTCTTGAAAGTACAGCTTGTGTTTCATTATCAAGTTCCGAAATACCAGGTCTAAAGTTCACACGATCAGGAACTACATAACTTTGAGATAGATCATGTATTAATTCGTAATCTTCTCTAGAGTTTAAGATGTTTAATAAGCTTTCTATAAGAGCTGGTATGGTTCGGTTATTTCTAAACTTGATATCATCTTGTTGACTAAAGAATTCTAAATGCTCTGAACTTGAATAATCGAACCGAACAGTATTATTATCGCCTGATGTACCACGAGTAAACATGAATCTTGTAATGTCAGCTCCATGATTTGTTAGCTCTGTTAAGATTGCATCTTGAAGTGTATTAAACCTTTGATCATTTGGTAATCCAATAGTCACATTTACTGCAGGATACTCTCTTAAGGCAATCGCAATTCTTTGAATAATATATTTATTGAGGAAGCTTAATTGTGTTGAACCTTGAGTTAGATTAAGATTGGTTGGAACCGCATTATGTTCCGTCTTAAATATATAATCCCAACTTCCAATTCCTGCAGCTTTCTGTTGAACTTGAATATCCTCTACCTGATCAACAAATGTGACTTTGTTATTTAAGTCATTTAGATCTAGCTCTACTTTACGTTCAAGAGCCATTTCAACAATATTTTCACCTTTAGACTGAAGTTCGCCATATCCATCTATAATCAGTTTTCTATCTTCAACACCTGCAGCTACTAAATAAGCACGAGCTGCCATAGAACGTCTATCTGATAATGCTTGATTATATTCTACAGAAGACTTTAGATCTGTAAATCCAGAGAGATTGATAGTGTATTCATCTTCATTCATTAAGAATTTAGCCACTTTATCGAGCATTTGAGCTGTTGACTGATTGATATAAGACATATCGTTATCGAAGTGAATCTGACGTGGAAGTAATACATACCTAGTAAGTGGTTTGTATTCGAAATCTGCAGCTGCAAGAATAACAGGATCTAATGTATGCTCAGGAATATCTAATGGCATAGTTTTTAGATCCATCGGTTTTTCACATGGAATACAAGTCAGGTATAGGCTTTCATCAATAAAGTTATTACTTCTATTAGGTGCTAAGTTTCTAAATACTTGCTCATCAAATTTATAGCTGAACCCTAAATAAGCGCCGGCTTGTGTATAGTTGTTAACTGCTAGGTCTTCTTCTTCATAACCGAAGAAATTAAATCCTGCTGCTAATCTTAAGTTAGTAGCTACTAAGTATCCTAATTCAACTCCTAGTCCATAGTCTTTAGTTGTGAAATCACTATTAGCTAATAGGCTTGCATTTATACCGGCATCCCATTTCTCATTTAAATCATAAATTGCTCTACCTGAAATTAATTCTAAAAATGACTCTGAGCGTAATTGATCATCACTTTCAAGTGCATATTTTGCAGCTACTCTTCCAGAAAGAACTAGGTCGGAAGTTGGGTGGTAATTAGCATGACTTGAAAGAACATGTGCAGTTCTAAAGAAATCAGGTGCTATACTTTGATCTTTCTCAAATTTAAATTCATATCGGAAAAGAGCATCGAATTGGTTTGTTTCACTTCCTCTAAATGCAGCACCTAATTGTAATCTCTCCTGAAGTTTTCTAATCCCTGACATTCCATCAGCTGTATTAATTGCAATTATATTCCTACCTAAGAATGTCCAATCAGGATTAATTCTAAGACCATATCCTAAGCTATTTAAATAGGTATCAGCGTTTGCACCAAATCTAGCTTCTGTTCTTGCTGAACCTTTCCAGTTATCACTACCTGTATATTCAATTGATGTAGAAATTGAAGTACCATCATTGCTACTTGGACCTTGTACCGTAAATATTCTTTCGAATCCTGCATTAAGTGATAAACCTTCTCTTAAGCTAAAGCTGTTTCTCAAACCAAGTGAAGCTTGTCCTGTTCTACCATCTAAAGCATCATTCATACGGTATTCACTAAATACCTTACCGTTTTTCATGTAATTGGCATCAATACCAAATACTGTATTATTTCTTTGGGCATTATTTTGAAGAGTATACCTTCCTCCAGCACTAGATATAAACTCATGCTTAGCATATGCTTTAGCAATATTTCTAATCTTATAATCTCCACCAACTGCGATTGTTTTTCTATCTGCTTCATTTAAATCTTGCTCATATTCACCGAAAGCTGATGCTCCTTTTACAAATGGAATTTGTGAAGTCACTTTACTTCTCAAATTAGTATTAGTCACATCACCAGAAGTATTATTCGTTTGTTCTGAATGACGAACTCCAAGCTCTGCATTTACTCCAGATTGAAATGAATGCTTTAATCCAACTAAGCTTCCTAATGTTTGATTTCCAGTTGTATCATTTCTAGAAAGGATGAATTCAGCATTAAAATTAGTATTAGATGTAATGTTGAAACGTCCTCTTGCCTTTGCTTCAGTTCTAGATTGCCCTAAACTTGCGCCTTGATTACTAAAGTTCTCGTCTGATCTTCCGAGTTGTCCATTTAACTCATATCTACTTCCTTTATGTCGGATTTCAAGTCTTCCTGCATTACCAGTTCCTTCCTGATCAGAAATTGTTCGAACTGCTTCGGCAATGATTTTCGTTGAATTACCTAAGTCGAAATTCAAATTACTACTAGCTAGAGTAAATTCTCCAGTTGGATTATTATCCTGAATAATACCTGCACCTATATTCAGACCGTCTACAACCTCCACATCTCCACTAATTCCACCAATTAAGTATCGATCAGAATTATTCTCAACTTCATATGTTGCACGAATAAATACCGGGTTAAACTCGCCATCAACACTGAATACAGGATTTTTAAAAGTGATAACTCCAGAGAATGGATCAATAACATAATCTGCAAAACGAGCCAGTCGTTCTGTACTCAGAATTACTTCACTTTGTTCACGGTCATAGGTGATTAACTCAATTATTTCACTATTATCAATTATATCTCTATCGGGTAGTTCATATCTAGAAATACCTTGACCCTGAATCTCTCTAATCCTACGAGCAAATACCGAACTAACACCAAAAGCTTCGATAGTTACAGCACCTTGTTCTAAATGGGTTTTAACACCATTTTGAGATCTACTGTATCCTCCTAATTGGATATCTGACTTATTATCCTGTGTTATGAAATCACCATATAATGCATAGGTCTTACCTCTGTCCAACCTTATATATAGTCTACCAGAAGATTGCGCATCAAAACCTTTTATCGAAGATTCACCATACACAGGATAAAATTCTTCTGGTCTGATATCTCTAAATAACCGTTCTTTTTCCTCTTTCTCAGAATCAAAGCCAGCTGTTAATAATGTTTTTCCAGATACTTTTCCTTTTAAGAAGAAGGCAAAGCGCCCATCTGCAGTAAAGCTATTTATATCGTATGAAAGTTGTTTTAACTCTCTTTCAAAGCCATCATTATCAACATCTCTCGAAATATTAAGTGGTTCTCTTAGTCTCAAATTCCCTTCAATAATACCCGCTGCAATTAAAGGTCTTAGATCAGGAAGGAATTCAACTTTAGCTTCACCAGAAACTACACCAACTGAAGCTCTGACTTTTGAAGTTTGAGGCTCAATAGTTGATACCAATTCAATACTTGTTTCACCTTCTTCAATAAATATCTGAGTCCCTGGTTCTTGTGCATCTAAATCAGTTGCTTTCCATGTTCCAAAAGAAACATCTAAAGTAACCGGCATTCTAGAGCCAATAAGCATTCCATCTTTATCTAATAACTGAATAGTTACTAATGCTGTTGAAGTACCATCAGCAGGAATATTATTACGTGGTACTGTTAAAATTACTTGATCGAGAGTACCAGGTGTTAATAGTTTGATTTTCTTTGATGCCCTTACATTCCCAAACGGATCTGCTTCAACTAACTCTATATCATTAACACCTGGAGTTAAGTCAACACTAACATATTCCCAAACCTGAATGCCTTTTTCTTGCAATACTGATCTTTGTCCTATTCTATGTGATCCAATTAACTCTCCATTAACAAATAAGTCGAATAAAGCACCTGATCTACCTTTTGCCCAAATTGTAACCTTCTCACTTCTAATAGTGTCACCATCTGCAATATTCAAAAATCCAATTTCTGTATCGGTATCTTGAATCATTTGTTCAATAGATAAAGTTTTAATGGAGTCTTTTAGTACTTCCTCAATAGTTAATGGCTCAATTTTTCCATCTGGTGAAGATGTTGCAATATTTGGAGCTTTAACATTCCCAATAGTACCACTTGCAATATTCGAATTTCCTGAACCAGCAACCCTATCCTGAAGTGAGAAACTTTGTTTAAGTGATGTTGATAAATTGTCTTTTACTACCCCATTAATTAAATCTGCTCTCTCTTTAATTTCATCGATGATATCACCATTACACTCACAAACTGCAAAATCTGCTCTGTGCATTTCGCCTTTCTTAACGTCAACAAATCTACTTGAAGGATCGAATGCATGGCGATTATCTAGCACCTTCATTTTGGCACCAAAAGGAAGAGAGTAATTATCTAGCTTTAGTACATGTTTATTCGCTTTAATTGCATAGAACGAATACATCCCTTTGCTATCAGTTATTACATAATTACCATTTTCTAAGTAAAGTCGAACTCCAGGGATTCCTAACTCAGCCCCGTTTTGCATGTTATTTTCATCACAATCGAGGAATACTTTACCAATGATTAAAGCTTCTTCGTTAAATACTCCACCTCGTACTTCTATCTTAACTTTAGCTTCATTACTAGTTTTAACTACAAGTTCATCACTTTGAACCAATGCAACGTTAATACCATCACTACGCTCTGAACCAGGTCCTAGATATACTCTATAGCTAAGCACTTTAGTTTGCCCAGGATTAATATTTCCAATTTGGAAAGTCAGATCAGGTCCACTTCCGCCATCAGGATCAGTTAGTGCTGTACCGTCGATTTTAGCTGAACCTAATTGATATTCAAAGCCAAATGGAAGCTCATCAAATACCATTAAATTCTCTACAATATTTACAGCCTGACTCTTCAGTGTAATCGTATAATTAACAAAGTCTCCAATCTCTGCGACTGACCGATCTACTTTCTTTTCTGCTAGGAGTACGCCTAGGGCTTGAGGGTCAAGTGGAATATCAAAATCAATACCAATTGGTTGCCCTGAAATCACAAAATCTTGACCATAAGACGCATTTATATCAACTTCACGGTCATCCGGAAGTGAATCTAACGGAACTTCAGATTTAAATGTATATCCTTTAGGAGGCGCAATTTCAAGTCGATATGTACCTGCTCTTAGGAATGGGAACTTATATTTTCCTTTTGTTCCACTTATTTGTGTATTACTAGCATCATCTCTACCGTTAGCAGTATATACACGAGCTGGTTGTCCAGGATTACCACCATTTGATGTACCATTAACATCAATAATAACAATATCAGCTCCAGGAATTACCTGATTTGTTTCGCTATCAAAAACAACACCAAATGGATCTACTAAAACATCGGCTTTAATACTTGTTGATGCTCCACCACCACCTATCAATCCATTACAGGTTAACTCCGCTATAATTACATCATCTTCAGCAGTTTCAAGAATCTTGTTATTTATAATTACATCAAATATGAATCCATCTCTTGTTGGTACTTCTTCTTGTATTCTGAAAATCCCTGTATTTGGTCCAGTTTCAACACCTATATAATTTTCTTCATCGCCTGTTAATTTTGAGGAGATTTTAATTTGTACCCTTTCAATTATTGCACGCCTTTCGTTACATGCTGATGCAGAAGCTTGAATATGTAGAGGATCTCCAATTCCTGAGGTCCCTGTTTCTTCATCAAATTCATCATCAGTAAAATATTCAATTGCTGCTGCTACTTCAGGTAATTCAGCTACCACATCATTTGATGCTGCAGCGGTTGTTACAGTACCTTCGGGATCTATGTAGGAAACTTCGGCGATGTTTTTGATTAGACCTGAGGCATTATCATTTATTGAAACTTCAAAACTCATGTCAAAGGTTTCTCCAACATTCAATGAGTCAAATCCTACTCCAATGATATCTACTGTAGATAAATCTTGAGGTGCAGATGTGGTGAATTCTAGTATACCTCCACCATTGACATGGTAATAAGGCGTACCGTTAATCACATTCTGGAACGAAACGAATGTTAGATTCTCTGGAATAGAATCTGTAAGAATAACTTTATCAATTAGATTTCCATCAATACTAATCTGACGAGGTAAAGCAGTTAAATCACCAATATTCTCACCTTGTAATCTATACGTAAAGTTATCGCCTTGTCTTAATTCATCAGCTCCAATTTGTTCTTTTTGAACATCAACAATTGCACCAATTTGAATATTGATTGTATCAGCATTAATAACTGTAATACCCGTTTCTTGTGATGTAGCTTCGAATACCATAATTGCTGATAATCTTGCTCTTTCTTCTTGTGAGCTTATTAAACCTACATAACTAACACCAAATTCTTGACCAGGTTCTAATACGACTGAAGTTGAAAGTGTATCTGAATTAGCAATTTGAGCATTAAACTTAGATAACTCAGTTCTAGTCCATGAAAGATCCTGTAAATCAAAGTCATCCCCTCCTGTATTGTATCCTTTGATATCAATTGTAGTTGTAGTAGTTCCAGTATTTCTAACGAAATGGCTAAATTCTACACTTCTACCTCTGAACTTTGTTATTGAGTTGTTTGGCCAGAAATTAAATTCTGTAATTCCATCAACTACAACTTCAACTTCATTTGAATAGACATCTTTAGGTTCCCCACCATTTAATATATAGGTACCTGTAACTTGATTTATAATGGATTGACCTGTAACCGGTGGCTCTTGTGCATAAAGCTCTCCCATACCGCCGAAAATGGCGACTAATATCAAAATGATATGTGGGATAAACTTTTTCACTTTTGTTTTTTAAAAGGGAGAAGAGGCTATCAACCTCATCTCCATATCTGGGTTAAGAATTATTATTCATCAACTTTTACCGCAAAGCGGATGGTGAATTGATGTGTAGATTGTAAAGTTGGAACAGTTACTTTTACTGTTCCTGATTGTCCAACAGTTGGATTTGCTGGATCAAGTGTTAATCCAGTAATAGCACCATTATCAATGGTTATAGTTGCAGGAACTATGATCGATGTAAAAGAAGGCACATCATCCTGTACAACTACAGATGTAACTGACTCAGAACCATCATTTACTACAACAATCTCATACCATACTGTATCCCCAGGGAATACATTGAAGTTGTTTTTAGTAAAAGTTCCTGGTGATCCAGAAGCATCAGGCGCTTGGAATTTATCGATCGATATGATACCAGCCTGAACTTCAGTTTGGTCATTATTAGTTACATCTGCTAAACCAACTGTCCCTTCATCAGATACAGTTATTGTTGTTGTAACAGTTGCACCATCATCTAGACCAGTACTTGCATTCACATTTACAATGAACTTTAGCTGATCACCGAAATTAAGAACACCTACTCCTGGAGGTAAATCCACTGAATTTGGACTCGCAGCACTTGTCAATAATGAATCAACGCCTTGAGTAACCAATCCATCTTCGTTAGTATCCCAATAAATAACAGCAGTCCAACCTGAAGGAACTGAGTTCGTTAGTTCTATATAGAAATCAGTATCTGTACCATTATTTTCTGGAACGTTACTATTTATAGATAGAGTGTGTATATAGTTTTTTGAACCACCAGGAGAAACCTGACCATTTTGGTTTGCAGTAAGAGAGATATTTCTTACCGTACTAACTGTTACACGCTCATGTTTGATATCAAAAGCACCAGTTGTTTGGGATAATGCACGAACATAAAGTTCAACATCGCCAGGTGAAAATCCTGCTGGAACATTAACTCTGAAAGTTACTTGCATGGAATCACCGGCTGCAATAGTTCCAGTTTGAGTAATAACAGTGTTATTGTTATTTGGATTTCTAAAAGTAGCTGTCCATCCAGTAGGGAGAGTCCCAGCATTAGCTAAAAGACCAGCTGCTGTAGTGTCTATACCAAAGTTTAACGAGTAGTTATCTGAAACTGAACTTGTGTTATTGATTACAAGTGAAAAATTAACCGTAGTGTTTGGGTTAGTTGTAATAGTACTAACAGGATTCACTTCTGGACCTTGTCCAACACCAGTACCAGTTCCAATACCACCATTGTTTGTAATATCAACGGTTGGTGTTGTAATTCCATCAAGTTTATCAACATGGAAATCACTTTCTGCTGGGTCATTTACAGAGGTTAAAGTTTTAACAACTGAATATGGACCGCCACTAACACCTGAAGGAAGATTTACTTGTAATATTACTATTACTGTATCTCCTACAACTACTGGACCTGTATCAGGAATACCATCAGAACCTGTATCTGTATATGGAGATGTAGGTTGATTACTAGCATCAGCTTGGAAGAAGGTAAATGTAGTACCTGCTGGGTAATCACTTGCCGAAGTAGTAATGTTGTACGTATCTGTAGCTGTACCGACGTTTACAAACTTGTTAACAAAGTTAACGATAGCACCCTGATCAACTATACCCTGACTAACAGTATCAGCACCTGCAGCAACAATATCATAATTATCATCAACAATGATATCTGCTGGGTTTGTATTAACTGAGTTTGGGCTGTCCGTATGCTTGAAATTACCAGTATTGACAATAGTTTGCCCTTCTGTTGAAGCATTAACTGTAACTTTAAAGCTAATCGTACCAGAAGCACCAGCATTTACACTAGCGATCTGAATAATTAGAGAATCAGCAACACCAGAATCATCATACTCGTAGGTAATACCAGAAGCAGTTTCACCTGTTCCAACATCTGTTAACGGGATACCAGAAGCACCAGACCATTTACCTGAACCAGCTACATACGTAACTCCAGCAGGAAGTGGATCTTTAATTACAAGATTTGTTGCATTTGAGTTACCACCACTTTCAGCATATGAGAAAGTATATGTTACGGTATCTCCTACTGCTACGTTCTGAACACTTCGATTCTTTTGAACGTTAATTACAGCATCTTCATCAACAGTAGTTGTGTTAGTTGCTGAAGCAGATTCGTTGCTGTCAAAGTTACTTTCTGCAGTAACATCGAAAGTTTCAATATCACCATCGTTCGCTGTAACAGGAATATCTGCAACAATTACGATTCCGTAAGTATTTGGATTATTACCAACATTTCCAGGAAAAGAAATGTTTGGAGTAACTGTGATAGGGGTGAAGTTATCTGCAACACCATTTCCATCCTCATCGGCATAGATTGTTATGTTGTCGAAATTGAAATCTCCACTTCCTTCTAGCGTTGTAAGATCAAAGCTATCTATACCGTTACCAGTGTTAGTAATTGTATGAGGAAATGTTACCTGACCACCAGGACTAACTGTTAAGTTAATTCCAGGAGTTATGGTTACACCAGCTACTTGCTGAACGATTGTTTCAACCGTATTTGAAGTAACCGTTTGCGCGTTATTTCCATTATCGAGATAGGTTGCACTCGCTTGGTTACCAATTGGAGTATTGGCAGGTGGTACTTGTGCAAAAACATCCGAAGACGTAATGCTGAATAGTACACCAAACACTAAGAACAACCACGCAAAGCGTGAAGCCTTGCTATTTGTTTTGTTTGTTTTCATTGTATTTATCCTGTTTAGATTTAGGATTATTGATTTGTTGTTTGTTTGATTTTCCATAAGACTAGTTTTCTATCACCTTAACTCTGGCGACAAGAATGACTTGTTCCCCCGCTTCTAGTGACGGAACCAACCAGCGTAGCCTTCGATATTCACGGCTCGGAACCAATTCTTCTGTGGTGGTTCCGTCAGGTTGTCGCACTTGACGAGTTAAGGGTAGTCTTTGGAAAGTATTGCCAGTATTAGAGAGGCTGGCACCCTCTGCGTTTGGGCTTGCAGATTCCAGTACAAATTCCATCCCAACGGGAATCGGAAGAACTGGCATTAACTGCGAAATGCTATTGCCCAAATTGTTTGTATACGTAAGCCTGTATTCTATCAAATCTCCAGGCGTTACTTCGGTAGTTTCTGTTGCTGTTTCTTCACCATCATCATTCATGGTGATTCGGTAGACTTCAAGCACAGATGAAATCCCATCGCTCTGCTGTGCAAAAGACTGAACAGCCAAACCCAGTAAAATTATTGTTAAGAAAATTGTTTTGTTTTTCATGACACTTGGTTGTTTAAAATTGAACCCATTTTTGGTATTAATAAAAATACCACCGTGTATCATTAATCAGGATTAGATGAGCTTAATTAAAACCTGAAATTTTAGCCTTTAATGATTAGAGAAAACTAATTAAAAGAGCTTTATAAATAGCATTAAGCTTTATTTATTCTAATGTTTATTTATTTACTGACAATTATCATTAGGTAATTTGTTAGTAAATCTATTTATTTAATATTATATTATTTATTATATGTTTAATTATATATTAAAAAGCTACACTTTTTTACTTCAGAATAATCCTTCTTACCCCTATATTATTTTCTAAAAGAACTATGATTTCTAAAGAAGTACTTAAAAAAATTCGGAAGCTCGAGATTCAAACAAAAGGCTTGGTAAACACCCTTTTTGGTGGTGAATATCAATCTGCCTTTAAAGGTCGAGGAATGGCGTTTTCGGAAGTAAGAGGCTATAATTATGGGGATGATATTAGGCAAATTGACTGGAATGTTACTGCCCGAACAGGTGAGCCATTTATCAAAATTTTTGAAGAAGAACGAGAGCAAACCCTAATGCTTTGCGTTGATATTTCAGCAAGTGGAGTGTTCGGAAGTGACCATCAAAGAAAGATGGATGTAGCCATTGAAATCTCTGCAGTGCTTGCATTTAGTGCTATAAAAAATGGGGATAAAGTTGGTCTTGTCCTATTTAGTGACATCATTGAAAAAGTAGTTCCACCAAAGAAAGGAAGAACTCATGTACTTCGTTTAATTAGAGAACTTTATACAACGGCTCCAAATGGTCGGGGTACGAAAATTGCCGATGCTTTAGGTTATGTAAACCGACTTTTAGATAGAAGAGCAATAGTTATTTTAGCTTCAGATTTTCAAGATGAGAATTTTGAAAAACAATTACGCATAACAAATCAAAAGCATGATTTGGTAAGTATTATTATTAATGATCCTTTTGAGGATGAACTTCCTAATTTGGGATTAGTCCCTTTTCAAGATGCAGAATCTGGAAAGGAAATTTTGATTGATACTTCAAATAAGAAAATTAGAAATGAGTATAAGAAAAGGAAACGGATTCAGAAACTTCATTTAGACGAATCACTCCTTAAAATGAAAGTAGACGCTGTAAATGTAAGCACCAATAAGTCTTATGTACGACCATTAATGAACTTCTTCCAACGAAGAATGAATCGTTATTAATTAATAAGATAAATAGTTAGCTGCAAGGACTTCTTTTCCTATCTGGCTAAGTAGAAATTGATATTTCTCAATCTGATTTAAAAAGTCATTTTTCTCAGCTTTTGTAATCGCTTTTGATGGAGGCAAATCAACTGTTAAAGGGTTTACAGGTTGATTATTTTTATAAACCCTATAATCTAAATGCACCCCTGTTACTCTTCCAGTACGTCCTACATAACCAATAACTTGACCTTGCTTAACTCGAACTCCCTTTCTAATTCCACTCGCAAAGCCATTGAGATGCAAATAAGCAGTGGTATAGGTACTATTATGTTGAATCTGAACAATATTACCATTTGCTCCTCTGTATCTTGATTCAACAACTTCACCATCCCCAACCGAAATAACTGGTGTGCCTAAAGGAGCTGCATAATCAACACCGTAATGGGGTGTTCTTGTCTTTAATACAGGATGAAATCTACTATGAGAAAAATTTGAACTAACACGTTGTGAATAGGTGAAAGGAGCTTTCAAAAGAGCTTTTTGAACTCCGTTACCAATGTTATCAAAGTATCCAGCTCGATCATCCGTTTCAAAATAATAGGCATCATATATTTTATTCTTATGGAGAAATTCTGCAGCCAATATTTTTCCTACCCCATAGGGTATTCCATCAACATATTGTTGTTCATAAATAACTTTAAACGAATCGTTTTTATAGATTCGAAAAAAGTCAATTTGCCAACCAAAAATCTCACTTAACTTATTACCTAAAAGTGGGTCTTCACCATTCTCTAATAATGTCTCATATAGCGATGATGTAATTACACCTGCAGTTTCAGTGACTTTAGTAGTTATCTCTTTTCTTCCCCGTTCAACTTCGATATTATTTTCAAAATTAAATACTATATAATCAAGCAGATCATCATGTAAAATTAATCTCTTCAATAAACTAGATTCATTATCTAAATAAGCGATATATCTTTGTCCTGGGAGCACTCTTTTTGAACTGAACTTTCCTATAGATTCTCGCTCAATTTCTTGAATTACTTGAGGGCTAACATCAAGATCTCTTAAAATCAGATATAAACTTTCATTCCTCTTTACACGGTCTTCAATGATCAGTTCATTCCCTTTTTTAAATCCATAGTCATCCAATGCAATCATTTCTTCGATTTCAACGAAAGAATCAAGTGTTACTGAAGCAGTTTCAATTAAATCTTTCTCCTTAGATTCAAAAAAAGAACAACTTGTTAAAAAAAATAGCACTGCAACACATTGCAACACCATCAAAACCCAATTTTTAAGCATAAAACTGTAGATATTTTAATGGATAAATGATACGGATTTATGATAGTTTTTCATAGGAACCATTTTTTACAAATATTGGAGTTAAATATCTTCCCATATTTAGTATGATATGCCCTATTTTAGACTACTTAATATTTTATGAAAGCAATCCGAAATTTTTGCTAATGATTTTGAAAACTATTCGAATCAAGATTTTACGAATTTTACTTACAATTGTAATACTATTTTTATTTGTTTCTTCAGGAAATGCACAGAATAGTTCAGCTTCTTCAACTAAAGATTCACTAACTGTAGGTGAGATATTTGATATTTCGATAAAACTTCAGCTAGATAAAACTTACGATAAAGTATTATTTCCAGACTCATCTTCTTTCCCTCCTATTCTAGATCTAATAAGAATTCAAAAATATAGAGTCACAGATTTTGCTGATAGTGTACTGTACCAATTACAATTTTTTGGAAGTTCTGATATAACACTACCTCCATATAGAATTGGTCTTATAACTTCTAGAGATACAAGTTTTATTTTCACAAATCCGGTTACACTCTATTTCAAAACTGTTCTACCTTCAGAGGATGCTGAACTAAAACCTCTAAAACCTAATTTCTCTTTTTCAGGATTTCCATGGGCTTTAACTATAATTTTACTTGCTTTGATAGCAGCTGCATTATTCACTTATTATACCCTTAAGAAAAGAGCCGATAATAAAACAGAAAAAACACCGGTCACTTTCGAACCCTTTAAGAACCCCTTAATCGAGTTAGAAGAAACTCTTCATTACCTAAAAAATGACTATGATCTTCCACTTACTAAGGATTACAAATACTTCTATTCCGCATTAAGTGACTCAATTCGAACTTATTATGAGAACCTGTATAATATTCCTGCTTTAGAATCAACATCACGTGAGTTGTTTCGATATCTAGATGCTTTTGGTGTAGATCATGAGATGATTAAACAAACTCGCTTAGTTTTAAATCGATCTGATATGGTGAAATTCGCTAAATACACACCAACTTTAGATGATGCTTGGGTATGTTATCAGTATTCAATCGATTTTATAGAACGTGCACGTTTAGTGGATGCTTCACGAATTGCAAGAAAAAAATCGGAATACGAACATCAATTCACTAAACAAGAAGATGAAAGTGAAATGGAAACTAAAATCAACAAAGAGGCCGAATAATGGAATGGTCTAATCCAGAATGGTTTTGGGCACTTATTGTAGTTCCTGTTTTACTTGGCATCTATTTATACCGCTTTTTTACTAAGAAAAGAGCCACACTTACATTTTCATCAACACATTATCTAGAAGGGATTTCAGGTAATTGGAAAGCTCATCTGCATTGGTTAACTCTAGCTCTTTTTTTAACTGGAATAACTTATCTAATACTTGCACTTGCTAGGCCACAGTATAAGCTTACTACCATTGAGCGTAATGCTGAAGGGATTGATATTGTGATGGTATTGGATATGTCATCTTCTATGCGAGCAGAAGATTTAAAACCAAATCGTTTTGAAGCTGCACGTGAAGTAGCTAAAGCATTTGTTGATAAACGACTTTCTGACCGAATTGGCTTAGTTACTTTTGCTATGAAAAGCTTCACAGTAGTACCACCTACATTAGATTATCGCCTATTAAAGCAGTTAATTGATGAAGTTGAAATGGGAATAATAGAAGACGGTACAGCTATAGGAATGGGTATAGCTACGGCTATTAATCGCTTGAAAGACAGTGAAACCCAAAGCAAAATTATTATCCTACTTACTGATGGTCAAAATAATGCGGGTGAAATTGACCCTGTAACAGCCGCTGATTTAGCGGTTACCTATGGAATTAAAATATATACCATCGGTGCAGGAACACGTGGAACGGCTCCTTATCCAGTTCAGGATCCTATTTTTGGACGTAGATATCAAAATATTCAAGTTAATATCGATGAAGAGATGCTTACTAGAGTTGCAGATCTTTCTGGTGGTAGATATTACCGCGCAACCGATACAGAACAGCTTATAAATATATATGATGAGATTGACGAACTTGAAAAATCAAAAGTGGAAGAAATAATCTACACTGATTTTGAAGACCGCTATGCATTCTTTCTTGGCGTATCTATTTCTTTACTATTTATTGGATTTATTATGGATCGAATCTGGTTAAAAGGGCTCACTCAATACTAAAAAGGATTAAAGAATTCCATAATAATGTCCTTTAAACTGTATCTTCTTACACTTTACTAAGAAGCTTTTTCTTATCTCATTTTTATGTCCATACCTTTACTAAAAGCAAAAATTTTAGCAAAACAATCTCTGAATAATATAACTTCAGCAGTAAGAAATCATGATTCTGTATTCTTAAAAGGTAGTATTGGCTCTTTTTTAGCTTTTGCAATTGATGGATTACAGTCTTCATTCAAAAATGTACTTATCATTACAGATATCGACGAAAATGAACGTTTTCTGAAATCTGATCTTAGTTTAATTTCTGATCAAGATATTATTCACTTTCCTTCAACAAATCATAAACCTTACGATTCTGAACAAATTATAGACTCAGGTTTATTGGTTCAAAGATCTGAAGCACTCCAAAAAATTCAATCTCTAAAATCAAAAATAGTAGTTACTTCTGCAGAAGCTATTTTTGAGAAAGTAGCCCCTCCTTCTGTATTGGATGAAGTAAGTATTATCATCAATAAAGGGGATGAAATTGATCCGGAGAAATTCAGAGAACAATTGGTTGATCAAGGTTATAATCCAGTCAGATTTGTTGATCAACCAGGTGAATTCGCAATTCGAGGAGGTATTCTTGATGTATTTCCTTTTTCCGGCGAATACCCAATTCGATTGGAATTCTTTGGGGATGAAATTGACTCAATCCGTGAGTTTGATGCGGATTCGCAGAGGTCTATTTCATTTCTAAATCAAGCTCGAATTGTTCCTGATCTTTCAAATTTACCTGAATCTAGCAAAGATTCATTTCTCTCATATTTTAATGAGAATACATTAATAGTGATTAAAGACGAGCTTTTGGTAATTGATTCTTTAAAAAATCAATTTGAACATGCTACTGAGAAGTATTTAAATAATGTATCTGAAAATTTACCTGAACCAGATTTACTTTTCTATTCTTCTGCTAATTTTCAAAATGAATTAGAACGATTTAACTGTAAACTTTACTCAGGATCAACAAACTTTGACAATAAGAATGCTCATAATTTTGAAGTTGAATTAAAACCTCAACCAGATTTTCATGGTAACTTCAAACTCCTTAAAGAAGATATCTCCAAACATTCTGAACAAGGGTTCGAAACAGTTATTCTTTGTGATAATGATGGACAAAAAACTCGATTTGAAGAGTTACTTGGAGAGCCTGAACCTTCTTTAAATTATCGCTTAATAGTTGAGTCTTTGCATGAAGGATTTATTAGTTATGAAGCAAAGTTGGCTATATATACAGATCATCAAATATTTAATCGATATCATCGTCCTAAGGTTAAAAAGCGTCGATATTCTGGCGGTATTTCATTTAAAGAATTACGCGATTTAAGTATTGGTGATTATGTTGTTCACATAGATTTTGGGATCGGGAAGTTTGCTGGATTCAAGAAAATTCAGGTTAAAGATAATGAGCAAGAGGTAGTTGTATTAAATTATCAGGAAGGCTCACTATTATATGTCAATGTTTCCAGCTTACATAAGCTCCAAAAATATTCTGGAAAAGAAGGTACTGCGCCACGTATCACAAGACTTGGCTCTGGAGAATGGGCAAGAAAAAAAGCTCAGACCAAGAAAAAAGTTAAGGATATTGCCCGTGAGTTAATTCAACTTTATGCCAAAAGGAAAATGCTAAAAGCATACGCTTTTTCACCAGACCAAGGATGGCAAACCGAACTAGAAGCTCGATTCGAGTATGAAGAAACACCCGATCAAAACGATGCAATTATTGCTGTAAAGAATGATATGGAAAATCCGCAGCCTATGGACCGTTTGGTTTGTGGTGACGTTGGTTTTGGGAAAACTGAAGTAGCAGTTAGAGCGGCTTTTAAAGCTGTAATGGATAATAAACAAGTTGGTATTTTAGTACCAACAACTATATTAGCTGAACAACATGCGAAAACTTTCATGAAACGAATGAAAGAGTTTCCAATTAAAATTGAGGCGCTATCTAGATTCAAAACCAAAGCAGAACAAACAAAAGTAATTAAAGAGCTAAATGATGGAAATTTAGATATAGTAATTGGAACCCATCGTCTCCTTTCGAAAGATGTAAAGTTTAAAGATCTCGGATTAATTGTTGTGGATGAAGAACAACGTTTTGGGGTAGCCGCAAAAGAAAAACTCAAAGAGTTTCGAGCTTCCGTAGATGTACTTACTCTTACTGCGACTCCAATCCCCAGAACGCTACAGTTCTCTTTAATGGGAGCCCGCGACCTAAGCATAATAAATACTCCCCCTCCCAATAGACAGCCTGTTTACACTGAAATTCATAGTTTTAATGAAGAACTAATTCGTGATGCTATTCTCCAGGAAATGAGTCGCGGTGGACAAGTATTCTTCATCCATAATCGTGTCAAAAATATTGAAGAAACTGCAGAAATGATTCGAAGTCTAGTTCCAGATGTGCGCGTTCGCTTTGGCCATGGTCAAATGACTGGGGTACAACTAGAAAAAATCATTGGAGATTTTTATGCTCATAAGTATGATGTACTTGTTTCAACTAACATTGTTGAAAATGGAATCGATATTTCCAATGCTAATACCATCATTATTAACAACGCTAATAATTTTGGGCTAGCTGAACTACATCAACTTCGTGGTCGTGTAGGACGCTCTAATCGAAAAGCATTTTGTTATCTGATTACTCCACCAATCGAAACTCTAACTCCAGAAGCTAGAAAACGATTGCTTGCTTTAGAAGAGTTCTCCGACCTAGGTTCTGGATTTAATATCGCTATGCGTGATCTTGATATTCGCGGAGCTGGAGATATTCTAGGTGGAGAACAGAGTGGATTTATCAACGACATCGGTTTTGAATTATACACCAAGATTTTAAATGATGCTGTTCGAGAACTTAAAGAAACTGAATTTTCAAATATGTTTGAAGGCGCTGAAGCCGAGCTTGAATTTCCTGAGACTACGGTTGAATTTGATTCCTCTGCCCTATTACCACAAAATTATGTATCAGATAATGTAGAACGTCTAAATCTTTACAGAAAGCTTTCTCAAGCAAAAGAAGAAGCAGAAATTGACAGTTGGAAGGAAGAAATCGAAGATCGTTTTGGCCCAGCACCAAAAGAAACAGAAATGCTAATTCTTGCCAGTAAAATAAAAATCTATGCTTCTCAGAATTTCTTTACCAAAGTTACGATTCGGGCTGGAAGAATGTGGTGTATTTGCCCTAAAACAGGGAGTGAACTTGGAAATCAATATTTTGAAAGTAACAAATTTCAGAAAACTCTAGATCGACTTGAAAAACTTAAACCAGAACTCTTTCAAGTCGTTCAAAAAAATGAAGTCCTACGCTTTGTGATTCAAGAAATCCCAGATTACAAAGAAGCCTTTATGTTTTTAAAGAAATTGGCGAGTTGAACTCCCTTTTCTCCTCATTCTGAGAATAGCACCGAAGGATCTGAGCGGATATAGAATTAGGTTCTTCGATTTTGCTCAGAATGACATTCTTATTTCTCTGAACGAATCCGAATGATAAAAGTAAAAGATTAATACCATCTTTTGTTCAACATTCTCTACCTTCAAACATGCCTATTAACCCGAAATATATACAGCTTATTAAATCCGGTGAAATTGTAGCTTTCCCTACGGAAACGGTATATGGTTTAGGTGCAGATGCTTGGAATCCCTCGGCTATTCAGAAAGTATTTGAGGTAAAGGGACGTCCTTCCGATAATCCTTTAATCGTTCATATTTCATCTATAGAACAAGTTGAAGATTTTGCATTTGATATACCTGAAACTGCAAAAAAGCTTATGAATGCATTCTGGCCAGGTCCACTTTCGCTAATCCTAATAAAGAAGCCTGAAGTTCTTGACGCAGTAACCGCTGGTTTAGATACAGTAGCTATTAGAATGCCTAATCACTCAATGGCTCTAGAATTTATTTCTCGTACTGGTCCATTAGTTGCACCTAGTGCAAATAAATCAGGTCGTCCTTCTCCAACGAATGCAGTACATGTTCGAGAAGACTTTGGAATCGACTTTCCAGTTATTGATGGCGATTCAACTAAAATAGGTCTAGAATCTACTGTCGTTGATCTTTCTGGAACTGAAGTAACTATTTTAAGACCCGGAAGTATCAGCAAAAAACAGCTTGAAGAGGTTCTTGAAATGGAAATTCTTGAAAGCTTCTTCCAAACATCTATTGGGCCAAAAAGTCCAGGTCAGAAATATTCTCATTATAAACCAAAAGCTAAGGTGCGTTGGTTAAAAAAATCGGATAGTTTAAATGATACCTCTGTCCTATTTCTTTTAATGAATTCAGAGATCGAAACCAATAACATCGTCAATTATCAAGGTGACTTGAAAAGACTTGCAAAGGAACTTTACGATCGATTTAGACAAGCTGATATAGAGGACTTTGATTTAGTTGTAATTGAATCTTTTGAAGATATGGATCACCCCATAGTTTCTGCACTATTGAATAGAATTAGTAAGGCAATTCATTGATTAAGTTCATTGGGATTGAATATAGATTCAGTTTTTCCATTACTTCACATTAAAGAAAGAAATATATGTCTGACGAGATGAAATCCTGTCCTCATTGTGAATCTCCATATGGGTATTTCATGAAAAAAGATCTTTACGCCTGTCCTGAATGCGCACATGAATGGAATCCTATCCAGCTAAATAAAGAATATGGATTGGTGATCGTAGATTCTAATGGGAATAGGCTTACTGACGGAGATACCGTTGTTGTAATTAAGGATTTGCCAGTAAAAGGTGCTCCAAAACCCATCAAAGCAGGTACTAAAGTTAAAAATATCCGATTAACCGATGGAGACCACAACATTGACTGTAAAGTTGATGGTTTCGGTTTAATGGCACTGAAGTCAGAGTTTGTTAAAAAAGCTTAGTCACCAAATACTGTGAATGCTTGATCCGGTCTCATTGCTAATACAGACTCAACCATAATTTTAATTAGATTTTCAACATCCGTCATCGAGCAAACTTCAACAGGAGAATGCATATATCGTAATGGAAGTGAAATTAAAGCACTTGGTATTCCAGTTTGTTGATAAAAAATTGAATCTGTATCAGTACCAGTTCGAACGCTAGTTGCTTCATGTTGAACTTCAATTTTAGCTTTTTCACAAACTTCTTCAAGGAATTCTACAACCTTAGGGTGATTTGCTCCACCATGTTGAATTGTTGGACCATCACCAAGTATAACAGTTCCATGTTCTTTCTGATCAATACCTGGTGTATCAGTAGAATGAGTAACATCTGTCACTAAAGCAACATCTGGCATAAAACGATAGCTCATCATTCTGGCTCCAAATCCTCCAACCTCTTCCTGAATTGAGTTAAGAGCAATCACATTAACCTTAAGGTCTTTCCTGCGCTTAGCAATCTCTTTTAGAGCTTCTGCGATAATATAACCACCAATACGATTGTCAAGTGCACGACCAGTAAGGATATCTTCATTTAAAAATTCAGAATCAGTCGAATAGGTTATTGGATCCCCAATTTGAACTATTTCCAAAGCTTCTTCTTTTGAATTCACTCCGATGTCAACATAGATATCTTTCCATGCTGGCTCCTTACCTCCACCATTTTTCACGGTTTGAAGATGGATAGCTGTATTTCCAGTCACACCGACTACTCTGCCCTTTTTATTATGAATAAATACTTTCTTTGCACGAGCAATAGTTGAATCACTGCCACCTAATTTATTTACATAAACAAATCCTTGATCAGTAATATGCTGAACTACCATTCCTATTTCATCGCAGTGAGCTTCCAACAAAACTGTTGCTACATCTCCACTAGTATTTAATTTAGCGGCACATGAACCATATGCATCAGTAACCACCTCATCTGCAAAAGAGTCTACATAATTTTTCCATACTTGGACTCCTGCTTTTTCATAACCAGTAGGACTGGGTGTAATTAATAAATCTTCTAAAAAGTTTGCTGATTTTTCTTTGTTCATGTATATAAATATAGAATTCTATTTCGCTATGAATATAGACAAAAGACTAGAGATGAACGACTATATATTCTAATCGAATTTTCATCGATTTGTTATTAGATACCAACATTAATTAAACTTTGATTTTGCAAGATAGCTTCGCATTTTCACTCAAAAATTATTCTATGTTCCGACCTTCTTACGATCCTGACCTTTTTTTTCACTGGCATAAAGTTGAAACTCGTTTTAGAGATTTAGACCCTCTAAATCATGCTAATAATGCAGTCTTTAACACTTATTTTGAAGAAGCTCGAATTAATTTTACTCAGAATATTCCTGATTTGATGGATTCATTTAAACAAGGATTTGCCTTTGTTTTAGTTAAATGTACCATTGAATATTTAAAACCTATTAGATATCCTGCTACCCTGTTAATAGGCTCTAGCATCAAAGAAATTGGAAATACTAGTGTCGATGCAATACAGGCAATTTTCGATTCTGAGACAAAACAACTTCATGGTATTGCTCAAACAAAAGGTGTTTGGTATGATTCAAAAAAGCAACGACCAACTCGTGTCCCAGACGTAGAAAATCTAGATAAAATGATATTAAAGTTTGAAGATTAATGGATAAAAGCACCCGCTATAAAATATTCAATGATCCTATACATGGATTTATTACCGTTCCTAAAGGAATAATCCTGAAACTCATAGATCATCCATATGTTCAACGACTTCGCCGCATTCGACAACTTGGTCTTGGATACTTAGTATTTCCAGCAGCTGAACATTCTAGATTTTCACATGCAATCGGCGCATTAGAACTTGGTCAAAGAGTATTAAATAATCTTCGAGAAAAAGATACAACCATAAGCGCTAAAGAATTTGAAGGTACACTAATAGCTCTTCTACTTCATGATGTTGGTCATGGACCTCTTTCGCATACTTTAGAACACTCTTTAATAAAAAATTTCAATCATGAAATGATGAGTCTTTCGATAATGAAAGAACTCAATAAACAATACGATGGAGCTTTAGATACTGCAATTGAAATATTTACTAATCAGTATCCAAAAAAATTCTTATATCAATTAGTTTCATCTCAACTAGACTTAGATCGATTAGACTACTTAAGGCGCGATAGTTTTTTTACAGGCGTTTCTGAAGGTACTGTTGGAATAAATCGGATTCTTAAAACCATGCGAGTTTTCAATGGGAATATCGTAATTGAGAAAAAAGGTATTTATGCAATAGAGAACTACATTATTGCTCGTAGATTGATGTATATGCAAGTTTATCTTCATAAAACTGTTTTAAGTGCGGATGCATTAATTCGAAGGGTTTTTAAACGTGTTGTAGATTTAATTGATGATGGTATCGACTTAGAATTTACTTCCGAAAATCTTGAGTATTTTTTAAAAGAACAACCATCAGCAAAGCAACGAATTACTAAAAAAACCATCGATTTATATGCTTCAATGGATGATTATGATATATATCAGAATATTAAAAAATGGCAGTTTAATGCCGATCCCATACTTTCTGATTTAAGTTTTAGATTTTTAAATCGATCCTTATTTAGAACCACTTTTTTAGATACAGCGCCTGATAATGATTTTAAAAAATCACTAATCATAAAAACAATCAAAGCACTTAAAAAGAAAGGTATTGATGCAAATGAAGATTATGCTGGTTATTATTTAAGCTTTGAAAGAAATTTAACGGAAGCCTATAAATACAAGAATGAAAGTATTTGGATTCTTGATGATGAAAATGCTATTGAGTTTTCAAAAGCTGCTGATACTAAAAATATTATGGCTTTAGCTGAACCAGTGGTACGATACTTTTGTGTACACTTAAAAGAAGTTACACCTTAATTTTACCTGAGTCATGTAGGTTTTTTACAACTTTAGTGATTACTAAATAATCATAATCTATTGCCGCTTTGATTAGTGCGATCAAATTTGGGTTAGAAATGTCTTCTTTGAAATCTTGGGATTCTTCTAACTTTGAAATAGAATCAAGGTCCTGCATTTTAAGAGCATTTTTAATCAATTCACTTTTTGATTCATCCAGGTTTTCGATAAATAGAGCAATGCTTTCAGAAGTAATATTTTCTTTTTCTTTTAGATCAATCTCTTTGGGTTCAGAATTTTTAGTAAGGTTATTGATGGTAGAGAGTAATCCTTCTGTTTTGAAAGGTTTTAAGATATACTCTGAAAAACCTTGATTCATTAATTCATCCCTGTCTCCTTTGAAGCCTCCAGCAGTAACAGCTACAATGGGGATTTCGGCAAATCTACCGCCTGAAGCTCTGATTGTTAACATCGATTCTAAGCCATCCATTACTGGCATATTTATATCCATTAAAATGATATCTGGCTCAAAAGTTTCTAACATTTCTATTGCTTCTTTTCCATCAACAGCCTCATTGAACTCAAACCCATTCTCTTTTAGTATCAGTCTAGTAATAGTTCTATTTGCCTCAACATCATCTACAATCAAAACTCTCACTTTTGCAATCTTGCCAAAGGAAGCAATGCTCTCATTAGTAATAAATTTTAGATTCTTACGGTCTTTTTGATCAGAAATCATAATTGGAATTACGACTTTAACTATAGTTCCTTTACCAAGTTTACTTTTTACTTCAATGCTTCCATTTAGAAATTCTATTAGTCTTTTACATAGTGTTAGACCAAGTCCTGTGCCATTATTTTTTAAACTATCTAATTGCCAGAAAGGCTGGTAAATACTTTTCATGGTATCTTCAGAAATTCCGATACCAGTATCCTTAACTTCAATTATTAAGTAATCTTGTTCTTGATCATTTTTTAACGAATAGGATAAACCGATTGCACCTTTATGAGTAAACTTTACAGCGTTAGAAAGTAAGTTCTTTACAATAGATGTTAACTTATCTAAGTCTAACTCAACAATTTCAGGGGAATCTTTAGCAATTGAGAAATCAAATTTAAGTCCCACTTCTTTAGCTTTATTAGTAAACTGAAAAGCTAGATCTCTCATGAAAGGTTCTAATGCTACAAGCTCAAAGTCTAGTTTTGATCTTTCAGAATCTAATGTTGAGAGTTCTAATATATCAGTTACCATTCCTAACAACTGTTCGCCAGCATCTGAAATAGTTCGAACATGCTCCTTTTCAACTTCTTTTAAAGCATCACTTTGACCAAGTATTTGTGTATAACCAAGTATAGCATTAAGTGGTGTTCTAAATTCATGTGACATACTTGCTATAAATCCAGTTTTAGTTTTACTGGTTTCTTCTGCAATCTCTTTTGCTCTTTTCAGATGTGACTCAGCTTCCTTTGATGCAGTTATATCACGCGTAACAGCTTGAAACCCGACAACTGATTCCTTTTGTTTTATAAAAGTGACAGATTGCCCAACCCATTTTATTTCATCAGATTTAGTTGTTACTCGAAATTCTAGGTAAGTGCTTGATTGATTGGCTTTTACCTGTTCTTCATAAAAACCAAAGACTCCCTCATAATCTTCTTCTAATACTAGATCTTTAAAATTCATAGATAAAAACTCTAACTCTGAATATCCAAGGATTTCTTTTACAATAGAGTTGATGAAATTGAAATTACCCTTAAGATCAATTTTAAAGATGATATCATTTGCTGATTCAACTAACTGCTCATACTCATTTCTAGTATCAACAAGGCGATCTTCTACCAATTTTCGATCTGAAAAATCAGTCGCTTCGGTAAGTATATAAGCCACTTTCGATTTTTCAACAGATAGTATTCTCTTTTGAATTTGGAACCATTCGCTATTTTTATTTCTCTGAAATGAAGAATTATACACAATTGAAGATGACTTTCCAGATGATAGATCTTCATTATGCTTTTCAAATGATTCAACAATATCGGGTAAAATAGATAACTCTTCGAGCTTCTTACCGATCATTTTTTTTGAAGGAATTCCGACTAAATCTTCAAAACGTTTATTGGCTAGAACTATCTTTGAATTAAAATCGAAAAATATAATGTATTGATCTTGTTCGTGGATCAATGAATTAATTAGAAATGCATTCAATTTTCTATTCTCTCTTCTCGTAAATAAGTAAAAAGAAAGCAATACAGTAAATATAATAACAATACTTAGTATTGTTATATCTTGAATGTTTAAATCAAGTAATGATATTATTTTTGACCCGTCCAATAAATACGTTTCTTATAGACTAAAATATAGGTACATAACTAAATAATTGAAGCTATTCTTTCCTAATTAGAAATTCAGATTAGTTCATTTTTGTTTGTATTCTATAAAATTTAGTTCTTTAGTTTCCTTTCTCGAAACTTCTTGCCATTTAGTGCCAATCTTGTCTCTATATTCAGGGAAATAAGTATCCCCTTTATATTCCTTCTTAATTTCTGTAATAATAAGCTTATCCGCTTTGTCTATAGTTTGACTATAAAGTACTCCACCACCAATTATAAATACTTCTTCTTCGTCTATATTTTTTAGAGCATCTTCTAGACTACTGTAACAATCTACAATACTATAATTCTTAGTTGATGAAAGAACGATATTTTTTCTATGTGGTAGGGGCTTTTCATTAAGTTCTTCAAAGACTCCACGTCCCATTACTATTGTTTTACCAATAGTTGTAGCTTTAAAGTGCTTTAAATCCTCAGAATATCTCCAAGGTAATTCACCATCTTTCCCAATAACTAGATTAGGATCATGAGCTGCAATTAGAGTTAATGTCATACAGCTACCTCGAAGCGTATAACAGGATCAGGATTGTAATTCTCTAGTACAAAATCATCAAAAGTAAGCTCATCAACTGGCTTATTTGCAATTTTAAGAGTAGGAAGTGCTCTAGGTTTACGAGTTAATTGCTCTTTTAAACCATCTACATGGTTTTCATAAATATGTGCGTCGATAATTGTATGAGCAAAAATCCCTGGTTCTAAACCTACTTCTTGAGCAATTGCCATTGTAAGTGCAGCGTAACAAGCTAGATTAAATGGTATTCCTAATGCAATATCACCTGATCTTTGGGTTAAATGACAATTAAGTCTTCCATTTTGGACGTTAAAAATATACATCAAATGACAAGGAGGTAATGCCATTTCTCCTAATAAACCAGGATGCCAAGTACTTACAACAATCCTTCTACTATTAGGATTTGTCTTTAACATATCTATAGCTCTTTGAACTTGATCAAATTCTTTTCTGACCCAAGTATCTTTTTCAATAGTTCCACCTTGTCCTTCCATTTTGATGGTTTCCTTTTCCATGTATGGAAATCTTCTCCATAATACAGGGTAAATAGGACCAACATGACCATCTTCATCGGCCCATGCATCCCAAATATGGCAATCATTTTCATCTCTTAGCCAACGTATATGATCTTCTCCCCTTAAGTACCACAGTAGCTCAAGTACAACCGATCTAAAGAATACTTTTTTTGTAGTAAGAAGAGGAAATCCTTCTGCGAGATCTACTTTATAAAACTCTGCGAAGTTTGAAATTGTATCTGTTCCAGTTCTATTCTCTTTTCTAACTCCGTTTTCAAGAACATTTTTTACAAGATCGTGATATGCTTTCATAAGTAATTTAAATGATTAGAGTAATATTTTGCTTAAGAGTAAAATTGCAATTGAAAAATAAATAATGATACCGCTTACATCAACAATAGTAGCAACAAGAGGTGCAGAGGAAACAGCAGGGTCTAGCCCTAACTTAGAAAGAATGAATGGGAGCATTGCTCCAATAAAATTTCCAAATAGAACTATGGTTAGTAAACTTAAAGCAACTACTAATGCCATCATAATAACTTGATATCCAAATGGATTACCAGCAATTAATTCCCAACTAATTAGGGTTACAAATCCTAGAACTCCAATTAAACTACCTAAAATTAACCCGGAAATAAATTCGCGTAAAAAAACCTTTCTCCAATCATCAAATTTAATGTCATCTGTCGCAAGAGCACGTATAATTAGAGTTGCGGCTTGCGCTCCAGAGTTTCCTCCACTCGAAATAATTAGTGGTACAAAGAATGAAAGAAAGACTACTTTACTTAACAGTTCTTCATATTGCCCCATAGTTAATGCAGTTATAATCTGGCCTACAAAAAGCACAATCAACCAACCTAAGCGCTTTTTTACCATTGCATAAATAGTAGTTTGAGAATAATAATCATCCAAGGCATCCATACCTGCCATTTTCTGCATATCCTCGGTAGTCTCTTCCTCAGCAACATCAATTACATCATCAACAGTTACTATTCCTATTAAAATACCATCTGAGTCTACAACAGGGAGAGCGACTCTGTCATATTTTGCGAACATTTTAACAGCTTCTTCTTGGTCATCAAAAGCACTTAAGGCATTAAACGAATCATCCATTATCGACTCGATGATATCACTTGGTCCAGCTACAATAATTTGAGTAATTCGAAGATCATCAATAAGGTGTTCTTTATCATCAACAACATAAATCACATTTAAAGTTTCTGCAATTTCAGCATATTTACGTATATGCTGCATACTTCGATCAATTGTCCAGTCTGATTTTACCCGAACATATCTAGGTGTCATCAATCGCCCAACACTATCTTCCGGATACCCTAGTAATTTTTTAATCTGCTTTTGATCTTCAGGCTTCATTGAATTCATCACACTCTGAGTGAGGTGACCTGGAAGTTCTTCCATCAATGCTACTTGCTCATCAGGCTCTAGATTACTCATTACATCAGAAAGCTGTTGCCTATTAAAAAGCTCTAGTAACTCTACTCCTTTTCCAGATGGCATTTCAGCAAAAACATCTGCTGCAATTGGCTTTTTTAGTAACCTGAAAACAACTACTGCAACACTTCCATCTAATTCTACAAGTAATTCTGCTATATCAGCCGGAGGGACATCAGCGAGAACTTCTTTCAATCCTACCCAGTCCTTCGCCTCGATAAGTTCTTGAAATTCTGGTTTGATGAGCTGTACAAGCATGATTTTACTACATTACAAAAAATGGAAAAAGGAATAAGACGACGGGCTAAGAATCGGGCTTAATCACTCAAAAAACAAGTACTGCCTAATATAAGTTTAAGCTAAGTTTAAAGCTTGGAGTGCAGCTTCAGCTGCAAGTTGTTCTGCTTTCTTTTTACTTTTTCCAATTCCAGTACCTAATTCTTTATCTCCTACAAGTACTGTTACTTCAAAAGTTCTATTATGCCCAGGCCCAGATTCATTAATAGTTCGATAATTTGGTAAAGGTAGGCGTTCAGCTTGAGTGTATTCAAGTAATGCACTTTTGTAATTATCAACAGTATGAATTATTTCCTCAAAATTGACAAACTTGTCAAATACATATTCAACAAATTGAAAAGCGTTTAAATAACCCTTTGTTATGTAAATTGCTGCTACAATTGATTCAAATACGTCAGCTAGAATACTATTAGATATTTTGGTATTTCCAGCTCTTTCACCCATTTCCATGAGTTCATCTAAACCTAGTTTGGTTGAGAAATCTGCTAATGTCTCCCCTTTCACTAGTTTTGCTCTGATTTTTGTAAGAAAACCTTCGTCTTTTTTAGTGTACTTATTGAATAGAATTTCAGCGGCAATTAAATCAAGAACTGCGTCTCCTAAAAACTCTAACCTTTCATAAGAATCGTATTTAGCATATTGCTCTTGAGTAAGCATTGACCGATGCCGAAGGGCCCTCTGGAACAAAGAAGTATCAACTACTTCTATCCCGATAATTTTTTCTAGTTGTAAAATTCGATCATCTTGCGAGGTAGGATCCTTGCTTTTCCTAGCAAACAAAGACCTTATTGAAAATCGCATATTAATTTTCGAACTTTTTAAATACTAGGGTAGAATTGTGACCACCAAAACCAAATGCATTATTAAGTGCGTACTTTATATCTCTAATTACAGGTTCATTAGCCGTATAGTTTAGATCACATTCAGGATCTTGATTTTCAATATTAATTGTTGGAGGAATAGTTCCATGATAAATAGCCAGTAAAGCAGCAACAGATTCAATTGCTCCTGCTGCGCCTAAAGTATGACCATGCATCGACTTAGTCGAATTTAGATTCATTTTCTTGGCATGATTTCCAAATACTTTTTTAATAGAATTTGTTTCTGCAATGTCGCCAAGCGGTGTTGATGTACCATGCATATTTATATGCCCAACATCTTCTGGATTAATTTTAGCTGCATTAAGAGCATTATTCATCGCTAATTGCACACCACCACCTTCAGGATCGGGAGCAGTTATGTGATAAGCATCAGCAGAATAGCCATACCCTACAATTTCTCCATAAATACGTGCACCACGTTTTTTAGCTAACTCTAATTCTTCTAGCATGAAAATACCTGAGCCTTCACCTAAAACGAAACCATCACGATCGATATCAAATGGCCTAGATGCTGTTTCTGGTGAATCGTTACGAGTAGACATAGCTTTCATTGCATTAAAACCAGTGATCCCAATGCCAGTAATAGGCGCTTCAGTACCTCCAGTTATAGCCCTGTCAGATTGTCCATATCGTATCATATCGTACGCAATACCGATATTATGAGAACCTGTTGCACATGCAGATACAGCACAAAAATTAGGCCCCCTAAATCCATATCGAATAGAAATTTGCCCAGCTACAATATCTGGAATCAACATTGGTATAAAGAATGGAGAAACTCCACGAGGACCTCTTTCATGAAATGAAATAGATTGTTCGTAAAAGGTTTGCATACCTCCAATTCCAGTCCCTACGGTTACAGCAACTCTGTCTTTATTGATTTTATCTAAATCAACACCTGAATCTTCAATCGCCTCTTTCGTAGCAACCAAAGCATATTGTGCAACCATATCGAGTCGTCTGGCTTCTTTATGCTCAAAATGATCTTTTGAGTTATAATCAACAAGTTGAGCCGCAAATTTTGTAGGAAAATCGGTTGTTTCGAAACGATCTATAGTCCTAGCACCACTGATACCAGACAGTAGACCATTCCAAAATGCAGGGGCGCTCACCCCAATTGGGGTGAGAGCGCCTATACCCGTTATAACAACTCTGCGTTCACTCATTTGTAGAGGAAGAGAATATTAAGATAATTTACCTGAGATGTACGTAGAAGCATCGCCTACAGTAGCAATGTTTTCAGCATCTTCATCAGGAATACTCATATCAAATTCTTTTTCGAATTCCATGATTAATTCAACTGTATCTAAAGAATCTGCTCCAAGATCGTTAGTGAAATTAGCATCTGCAGTTACTTCTGATTCATCTACGCCTAATTTATCAACGATAATGGCTTTTACTTTTGATTCAACGTCTTGTGACATAATTTGTCCTTTAATATTTATTGGTAGTTAGATTAAAATAAAACTCGTTTAACATAAAAATTCATTTCTCTATCTGCAACAGCTACATAGCCATTCCGCCGTCTACTCTTATTGTTTCTCCAGTAATGTATGTGCTCATATCTGAAGCAAGAAATACAACAGCATCAGCAATTTCATTTGCAGTACCAGCACGACCTAATGGAGTGGCTTGTTTAATACCTTCAAGAACTTTTTCGTCAAGTGCATCCGTCATATCAGTAGTGATATAACCAGGAGCAATTACATTAGCACGAATATTTCTGGAAGCTAATTCCTTTGCGTATGATTTGGTAAACCCAATTATACCAGCTTTAGAAGCTGAGTAATTACTTTGGCCAGCATTTCCTGAAATACCAACTACAGAGCTTATGTTTATGATAGAACCGCCTCTGTTTTTCATCATAGGGCGGGCAACTACTTTTGAGTAGTTAAAAATACTTTTGAGATTTGTAGTTATCACATCATCCCATTGATCTTCACTCATTCTTAAAATCAAATTGTCCTTAGTAATACCAGCATTATTTACTAGCACGTCTAATTTCCCCCAATCTTCTATAATTTCATTGATCACTTTTTCAGCTTCAGAGAAATCAACAGCATCAGCCTGAATAGCTTTTGCTTTTCTTCCCATAGCTTCAATTTCTTCTTTAACTGCGTTTGCTGCATCGGCAGAGCGTGCGTATGTAACTGCAACATCTGCCCCAAATTCGGCTAACTTCAACGCTATAGCTTTACCTATGCCACGGCTTCCGCCAGTTACTAAACATGTTTTTCCTTCTAGCGATAATCCCATATTCTTTTATTGATGTCCTGAAGTTTCTGCTTTACGATTAGTTCTTTTAACCAAACCCTGTAATACCTTTCCAGGACCAACTTCTACAAATGATTCTGCACCATCTTCCATTATATTGTGAATGGTCTGAGTCCAACGAACTGGATTTAATAATTGATCAAGAAGATTTGATCTAATTTCTTCTGGATTCGTAGTAGGTTTACCAGTGAAATTACTATAAATCGGGCAATTAGGTGTATTTATTATGAGGTTTTCGAGCTCCTCACGAAGTCCATCTAAAGCTGGTTGCATTAATGATGAATGGAAAGCTCCGCTCACAGGAAGTAACATTGCCATTCTTGCTCCTTGTTCTTTTGCTAACTCAACTGCTTTTTCTACAGCTTCGAAATATCCTGAGATTACTAGCTGACCTGGGCAATTAAAATTTGCTGCAACAACTTCTTTACCAGATTTGATAGATGCTTGCTTACAAACTTCTACTACTATATCATCTTCCATGCCTATAATAGCAGCCATTGTACCAGGATTTAAAGCACCTGCATGTTGCATTAACTCGCCGCGTTGACATACAATTTTGAGAGCATCTTCAAAGCTAACTGCTCCACATGCTACTAATGCGGAAAATTCACCTAAACTATGGCCAGCAACCATATCAGGTACTTCATTTAATGTTTTAAAAAGTGCTACCGAATGTAGAAAAATTGCGGGCTGAGTAAATTCAGTTTGTTTAAGTTTTTCTTCAGGCCCATCAAACATTATTGATTTGAGATCGAATCCTAAAATTTCATTGGCTTGATCAACATAATCTGCGAATAATGGAGTTGATTTATAATGGTCTTTACCCATTCCAATATATTGCGACCCCTGACCCGGGAATAAGAATGCTTTACTCATATTAAATACTCCATTTTACATAAATGGAACCCCAGGTAAATCCTCCACCAAATGCAGCTAAAATTAAGTTATCACCTTTTGATAATTTATCTTTCCAATCATATAAACATAATGGAATAGTAGCAGCAGTTGTATTACCGTACCTATCAATGTTAATCATAACTTTCTCTGGAGAAACACCCATTCTTTTTGCAGTAGCATCGATAATACGTAAATTCGCTTGATGCGGTACTAACCAAGTTACATCATCAGAACTAAGGTTATTTTTTTCCATGATTTCTAGCGAAACGTCAGCCATTCCCATGGTCGCTTTTTTAAATACTGCTCTACCATCTTGACGAATATGATGCATTCTTGCATCTACAGTTTCATGAGTAGCTGGCCGTAAACTACCTCCAGCAGGTTGGTAAAGAGCACAATTAGTGTCTCCTTCAGTGTAATGGATATTATCAATTATTCCTGTTTCATCATCAGAGGCTTCTAAAAGAACAGCCCCAGCACCATCACCAAATAAAATGCAAGTAGTACGATCAGTATAATCTAAAATTGATGACATCTTATCAGCACCAATAACTAGCACTTTTTTTGCCATCCCACCTTGTATATAAGAAGCACCTGTAGTTAGAGCATAGAGAAACCCTGAGCAAGCAGCCGAAATATCAAAAGCAAAAGCTTTTGTAGCTCCAATTTTTTCTTGAACAAGACATGCTGTAGCTGGAAATAAATAATCTGGAGTTACAGTGGCAACAATGATTAAATCTACTTCTTCTGCACTAACACCTGCACTATTTAATGCTTCAATAGCAGCATTCGCTGCCATGTATGATGTAGCCTTATCAGGGTCTTTCAATATTCTTCTTTCAGAAATCCCAGTTCTTGATCTAATCCATTCATCATTTGTATCAACAAGTTTCTCTAAGTCGAAATTTGTCATTTTATCTTCGGGTAGAAAATGCCCTACTGCTGAAATCTTAGCTTTCTGTACTTCCATAAGTTAATCTAAGTCAATTTAGAGATGAGACAATTTTGCCATTAACGTCGTTTTGGACACAACTTATGGCTCCTTTGATCATATTTTTTATTGCAAGTGGAGTACTTCCACCATGTCCTACAATACTTACTCCATTTACTCCAAGGAATGGAATTCCACCAACAGTTTCGTAGTTAAACGGTGCCATTGCAGTTTTCAAAATCTTTTGAGCTGCGAGTACTTGTTCAACTTCCATATCGAGTTTTTCAACCGCCGATTTTACCAACGTCATAATAGTTGCCGGAATTGATTCTCCAAGCTTAAGTACAATATTACCAACCAATCCATCAGTTAAATAAACATCAGCTTTTCCGGAAAAGATATCTCTTCCTTCAACATTACCAATAAATCCTTCTAAAGATTTAAGATGGTTGTGAATTTCCTTGAGTTCGTCAGTTCCTTTTTCATCTTCTTCACCAACGTTAAGTAGGCCAACTTTAGGATCTTCAATTCCTAGAATTTGCTCACAAAAAACTTGCCCCATTTTAGAGAATTGGTAGGCCATTTCTGGTCTAATCTCAAGATTAGCGCCTGCATCAACAATAAGCCTAAATCCTTTAAGAGTAGGATAATAAGCTGCAATCGTTGGTCGTGAAACACCGTCAAGTTTACCTAAAATAAAAGTTGATGCAGCAAGTAAAGCACCAGTATTACCAGCACTTACAAAAGCATCACAGGCCCCACCTTTATGAAGTCCAAGTCCTATTACAATAGATGAATTGCGCTTATTTCTTACTGCGCTTGCAGGTGATTCTTCCATTCCAATGATTTCAGGAGCATCTTGAACAATTACTCTTGAAGAATCATATTCATGTTTGGAGAGTTCTGCATTAACAGAATCTTCTGGCCCAACAAGAATTATAGTAAGATCATCATTTTCAGTTATTGCCGATAATGATCCTTCTACTGGGTTCTTAGGGAAAAAATCTCCACCTGCCGCATCTACTGCAACTATCATATATCAAGGATTAGTTAGAAACGTTAACTACCTGTCTTCCTCTATAGTACCCACAATCTGGGCAAGCATGGTGATACTTGTGAAATGAACCGCAGTTTGAGCATTTTGCAAGTGTAACATCTGAAATTGCATGATGTGCTCTTCTTTGATCTCTACGAGACTTCGAAATTTTCCGTTTAGGATGTGCCATTAATCTACCTTTGTATTATTTCTTTAAATCTTTCAATGCTTCCCATCTAGGATCGATCGCATCACCTTCTTGATCTTCATTTATTTCACCAAAACGTTGGTTTAAAAAATCAATAGGGTTGCCATCTTCGTCCAAAAAACGGGGATGTAATTTCTTTGCTGGAAGACTAACAAGAATTGTGTCTAACACATCTTGTTCAATGTTTATTTGTTGAGTTGAAATATCCATATTCCTAATAGATCCATTATGGTCAGCTGATTCCTCAATCTTTTCTTCTTTGAAGAGGATTTCATAATTTTGAATTATATCAAAATCAAATTCATCTAACGAACGGTCACAAATTAACTCAACAATTATATTGATGGCTAATTTAGTTTGGATAAAGTGTAGCGCTCGGTTAAACTCTATATCGATAGTTCCGGTCTTTAATTTGACCTCACCTAACTCGAAATCTCCAGCATTAAGCTGAAGCTTACGCTCACTTTTTCCTTCAGGAATTTCAAAGATCTTAAACTTAAACATTACTTGTCTCCTTAACAGCTTATAAAGATAAGGATATTACAATTGTAGTACAATCAATTAAACAAACCATAGAGTCTCTGCTCTATTAAGCTAATAACTTTCCCTAAATCTTCTGGATCATTTACGAAATCAAGGTCATCAGTATCTATAATGAGCTTTTCATAAGGATATCGGTCGATCCAGTCTTCATATAACCGATTAAGCTTCTCTAAATAATCAATGCGAATTGTATTTTCATAATCCCTTCCACGTTGCTGTATTTGCTTAACAAGTGTTGGAACTTGTGCGCGAAGATAAATTAAAAGATCTGGTGGACGTAAATAGTTACTCATTTCATGAAAAAGTGCTTCGTAGTTTGCAAAATCTCTATCACTCATTAAGTTCATCTCGTGAAGATTTTTTGCAAATATCTCAACATCTTCATAGATAGTTCGATCTTGAATTAAACTAATATCTTTTTCCAGCATGTCTTTTTGGTGCCTAAACCTGCTAGAAAGAAAATATATCTGCAAATTAAAACTCCATCGGAGCATATCTTCATAAAAATCTGCTAAGTAAGGATTATCTTCAACAGATTCATAAAAAGCCTCCCACGTAAAATGTTTCGAAAGTAATCCAGTTAATGAAGACTTACCAGCTCCAATATTTCCAGCTACTGCAATATATTTTGATTCTTTCTTTTCTTCCACAATATTTGTTACCCTTCTTTTCCTAGTAAACGATACATCGCTTTTTTATACTCTTCAACACCAGGTTGATTAAATGGATTCACTCCAAGACTGTATACAAAAACACCTGTTAATAGCTCAAAAAAGTAAATCAATGCACCAATATTTTCTTCATTCAAAGTTTGAATAGTGATATTTATTATTGGAACATCTCCTTCTTGATGGGCTTCCGTAGTTCCAAGCCTAGCATTACTGTTTATTTCATGAAATGATTTACCGGCAAGATAATTCAGTTTATCATCGTCCCCACTAATTTCTGTAACAGCAAGTTTTGAAAAAGCTTTTTCTACTATTATAAATGTTTCCATCACACTTCTTTGACCTTGCTGAATAAACTGGCCTAAACTATGCAAATCGGTTGAGTATGATGCAACAGCTGGGAATATTCCTTGTCCTTCTTTTCCTTCACTTTCACCGAGTAATTGCTGAATCCAACCGCCTAATGAAGCCAATTCTGGTTCAAAACAAGCAAATACATCTATAGTCTTTCCTTCTTCATGTAATGCATTACGGAGGGTTGCATACTCTAGAATATCTTCTGCGTCGTCTTCATATTTTTGATAGGCAGAAACAGCACCATAAAAAAGAGTTTTAACATCAATTCCAGCTACAGCAATTGGGAACAATCCTACAGGCGTAAGAACAGAAAAGCGACCTCCAACATCATCTGGAATAATAAATTTCTTGTACTTCTTAGCTTCGATTTGTGGGTTAAGAATTCCACCTTCTTTACTTGTAGTACAAATGATACGAGAAGATACATCATCTGGATAGAGTTCTTCCATAACTTCTCTAATTGCTCTAAAAGAAAGAGCAGGCTCTAAAGTTGATCCCGACTTCGATATCACATTTAGATATATACTTTTAGAAGAACCATCCGCTTTTGGAGCCTTTAAATACTCTAAAAGTTCATTTAAATACTTACCTCCCATGTGATGTCCAGCATACACTATTTCCGGACCATTTTTCTTAAAATGAGGACCAAGTGCATCTATTACAGCTTTTGCGCCTAAATACGATCCACCAATACCACATACAATAAAAATATCTGCTTTTGCCCTAATTGCATTAGCTAATTGTACTATTTCTTCAAGCTCAGCGTCGTTTGGATTAGCAAGAATATCTCTCCAACCTAACCATTCCGAGCCTGGCCCAGTTTTTGTTTGAAGTTGATGTAAACCAATGTCAGCTCTTGTTCGTGATTTGATGTAAATTTCATCGTTTAAAAAAGAACGAGCTATTCTTATGTCACATTTAATCATTTTAAATCTCTTTTATTATCGTAGTAATTTTGCTAGTTCTATTAAAGCATAATCTAAATTCTTTTTCTTAGATACAGCTACTCTCATAGGAGTTATTTTTAAGGCATTGTTCACAATTCCCACCATTACTTCACTGTGTCCTTCCAACAGAACTTTAACAGCTGCAGCACCAAGTCTACTTGCTAGAACTCGATCATGAGCGGATGGTGACCCACCTCTTTGTATATGTCCAAGAATACATACTTTCATATCATATTGCTTAAAATCATCCTTTATTTTTTCTGCAAGTTTAAGAGCCCCACCAGTTTCATCACCTTCAGCAACTACAACTACACTACTTCTCTTTTGCTCTTTGAGCATATTTTTAAGCTGAGATTTAATCTCATTAATATCTTGTAATTCCTCTGGAAGAAGAGCCAATTCTGCACCACAGGCAATAGCAGTTTCTAACGCTATAAAACCAGTATCTCTTCCCATAACTTCGACTAAAAACATTCGCTCATGAGCATCAGCTGTGTCGCGGATTTTATCAATAGCTTCCAAAGCGGTATTTAATGCTGTATCGTATCCAATAGTCTCATCAGTTCCTATTATATCATTATCAATAGTACCTGGAATTCCTACTACATTTATTCCATGTTCTTGACTAAGAATATTTGATCCCGTAAATGTTCCGTCTCCACCAATTACGACTAAAGCATCAATGTTTCTGTCTTTCAGGTTTTTTGCTGCCTTTTTTCTGCCTTCTTCAGTTCTAAATTCAAGAGATCTCGCAGATTTTAATATGGTCCCACCTCTTTGAATAATATTTGATACAAAATTAGAGTCAACCTTTTCAAACTCTCCTTCTATTAGTCCTTGATAACCATGAAAAACAGCATAAATTTCAATATTATACGCTGAAGCGGCGCGCACAACAGCTCGAACAGCAGCGTTCATACCTGGAGAATCCCCTCCACTTGTTAATACTGCAATAGTCTTTATTTCAGGCACTTGTTCTATCATGAAAATTATTATGTATGAGTTGAGTGAGAATAAGCCTTAAATATTTGTTAAGGATATTAACTAAATTTAGAGGACCATAAGTTTAAGAAAATTTGAACACTTTTTGATGATTGATAGTGTAGAACTAGAAAAAATTAATTCAGAATCGGTTACAAGAAAATCTCTAAAGGAAATAACAGAGCCTGTATCGCTCTATCTAGCCGAATTTAGATCGTTTTTTAAAGAAACAATTAAATCAGATGTTTTTCTTTTAGACCAAATTATCACCTATTTATTAAAGCAAAAAGGAAAGGAACTACGCCCCACTCTTGTTTTTATGAGCGCAAATCTTTTTGGGGGAATTTCTCAACGTACTCATATTGCTGCCACAATGATTGAACTTTTGCATACTGCAACCTTAATTCATGATGATGTTGTAGATGATGCCAATTCCCGAAGAGGATTTGTAAGTATTAATAAAATATGGCACAATAAGGCCGGTATTTTATTGGGTGATTATCTACTATCAAAAGGCCTAGTAATTGCACTTGAAAATGAAGAGCACCATCTTCTAAAGGTACAATCTAAAGCTGTTCAGAAAATGAGTGAAGGTGAATTAAGGCAATTAAAGACCGCTGGACTTTTCAACATGACAGAGGAGCGTTATTTCCAAATCATCTCTGAGAAAACAGCTAGTTTAATTTCTACATGCTGTGAGTGCGGAGCAATTTCAGGTACAGATGATCCAAAAATGCACGAATTACTTCGAGAAATTGGAATGTGCATTGGGATTGCATTTCAAATTCGAGATGATTTATTCGATTATGGGATGTACGACATTGGAAAACCTACTCGAAATGACATACAAGAGCGAAAGGTTACCTTGCCTCTTATTAAAGCAATGGAGCATGCCTCAAGTAAAGAAGCATCACATATTAGAACTTTAATGAAAAAGAGAAAGAAGTCAAGTAAGAATGTGGATACAATTGTAAATTTTGTTCATGACAAGGGTGGGATGGAATATGCGAAAAAAGTAATGTATGACTACGCCAATCAAGCTATTTCTAGCTTAGAGAAAGTTCCATATTCATCTCATACTCAAGACTTCGTCGACTTAATACACTTCATTATTACTAGAAAGAAATAAACTGAATGTCGCTTAACGAACACCTTTTTATTTCCGATGTTCACCTTGGAGCATTTGCACTTGAAAAACAGGCAGAGATTGAACAACGATTAATTGCTTTAATCGAATATGCAATTCAACAAAAAGCACAATTATATGTATTAGGTGACTTATTTGATTACTGGATGGAGTATCCTAATTCTAAATTTATTCCAGAGATTGGCAAAACAGTACTTGAAAAATTTGAAGAGTATAATCAATCTGTTAACCCCGCAATATATGTAACTGGAAATCACGATAATTGGACCTTTGGACACTTTAAAGATCGTGGATTTAATGTAGAGACTAAGTTCAAAATTATTACGATTGGTAAATCAAATGTTTTAATAATGCATGGAGATGGACAGGTTGGTGAGCGAAACGATTTTCTTCGACCTGCATTCCATAATATTTTGAGAAACCCTTTGTTTACAACTTATTATCAAAAAATTTTTCCGCCTAAAATTGGGATTGGTATAATGAAATGTTTCTCAAATCTAACCCGTAAGAGGAATCATAGTAATCCTGTTCCATTAAATAATCACGCAAAAATTATTCTTAAATCTAGTGACATCGATATTGTACTATGTGGACATGATCATATACCTCGAACGGAAACATTTTCGAATGGTACGTATATAAACCTTGGTACATTCTTTGAACACGGAACATTGGTTAGATATATTAATAATCAGTTTGAACTCGTTATCTGGCGGGATGAAACCAAAGATTTTGTAACTTATAAGTCTTAATAAATCCAAATAATGAGTAATTCAGATAAAAACCCAATAGATCATCATCGATATTTTAACGATCCTGAGTATCGCAAGAGGATTCTGTCTGAAAAAAAAGCACCCGAAGAACAAAGTTCACCAATAAAAAAGCCCTCAAAATCTAATCTGAATAAAAAAATAGTACTTAGTTCTTTACTCTTTGTTCTTATCTCATTGTTAAGCGCTTCAGGGTATATCTACTTTTTAGTTCAAGGATTACCATCTATTGAGCAATTAGAAAACCCAGAAACAGCAATAGCTACCGAAGTTCGTAGTAGAGACGGAGTTGTTCTCGATAAATATTTTACAGAAAATAGAACTTGGGCTACTTTTGATAATATTTCCCCAAATGTAATAGATGCCTTAGTAGCAACTGAAGATCACCGTTTCTTCGATCACTGGGGAATGGATATGATTAGAACACTTGCTATTCCATATCATATTTTAACAGGAAATCCACAAGGTGGTTCAACCTTAAGTCAGCAACTTGCAAGAAATTTGTATAAAGAAATTGGATTAGCTTTTTCCATTTCTAGAAAATTTCGAGAAATGATTACCGCAGTTGAAATCGAACGTAATTACACAAAACGTGAAATTATTGAGATGTACTTAAATACAGTTGAATATCCAAACAGTGCGTTTGGAATTGAAGCCGCATCTCGTACACACTTTAATAAATCTGCAAAAGACTTAAATATTTCTGAAGCAGCTACATTGGTTGGTTCATTGAATGCAATTTATGCATATAACCCAAGGATCCGAGCAGAAAGGTCACAAGAGAGAAGAAACCTTGTTCTTCTGCTTATGAATAGAAGAGGCTTTATCGACACACAAACTACTTCACAACTTCAAGCAGCTCCTATTGAACTTGATTATCAACCACCTTCTAAGGCCGGAAGAGTTAGTAGATATTTTGGGGAATATGTACGACAACGTGTTTCTGGTTGGGCAGAAGAAAATGGATACGATTTATACACTGATGGCTTGGTAATCTACACCACAATTGATTCTAAACTTCAAAAACACGCTGAGAGAGCTGTTAAAATTAAACTGGATTCTCTTCAACAGATTTATGTAAATGAGTGGACAACTACCGGAAGTGGCATTTACATGGACAAACTTTGGAAAGAATTCCCTTCTTTTAAAGATAGTTTCCTAGAAGAGACTGATGAATATAAAAATGGTTTTCAAAATTATAATACTACTATAAGAAAAGTAGTTCTAGATAGCCTTAAAATGGATTCATTATTTGTTGATTCAGTCTTGAAATCAAAAACAAGACTTGAGTCAGGTTTTGTGGCAATCGACCCATCCAATGGAAATGTACTTGCGTGGGTTGGCGGATCAAATTATGGAAGTGTTCAATACGATCATGTATACCAGTCAAGGAAACAAGCCGGTTCTACATTTAAACCATTTGTGTACTCTGTAGCAATTGATAACGGATTCAAACCCTATCATAAGTTTTCTAAATACCCAACTAAATACTATGATAGAGCTGGAAATGTTTGGGCTCCTAAAGATGAATCTGTACCAAGTGGTCCAATTATGGTTCCTTTACGGCAAGCACTTGCTCGAAGTTTAAATAATGTAACTGTACGATTATTACCTGAAATTGCAGGTTACCCTGGAACAAATAAGCTATGGGAACTCGATCCTGCTGCTAGAAAGATTAAACAAATGGCATCTAATCTTGGAATAGATATGAGCAATACACCTGCTTATCCTTCTATTGCTTTAGGTACTCCGGAGGTAAGTCTATTAGAGCTTACCAGTGCTTATACTACATTCGCAAATGCTGGAGTCCATATTGACCCAATCGCTATTACTCGTATTGAAGATAAAGAAGGAAATGTGTTAGTTGAATATTATCCTGAATATCAACAAGAAGTAATAAGTCCAGAAACTGCCTATATAATGGTCGACATGATGAGGGGAGTAATTCGGGGTGGTGATGGTTATAATGGAACAGGAGTTCGATTAAGAAATGTATACGGAATTCGACAAGACATTGCTGGCAAGACTGGAACAACACAAGATGCTTCTGATAATTGGTTTATGGCAATGACTCCACATATAGTTATGGGATCTTGGGTTGGCGGTTCAGATAGAAAAATCCGTTTTCCAGATAATACATATATAGGTCAAGGCGCTCGATTAGCATTACCTATTGTAGGTACATTTATAAACTTAGTAACCAATGATAAAGATGCTTATTGGGGATACGATGCCTTTACACCTCCTCCTGGATTTGTAATGCCCGAAGATCCAGAAGCTACTCGTAATGAGTTATTAAGAGATAATAACAGAGGAAGAATCGGTTGGTAATAAAAAAAGCCGATGCATATGACATCGGCTTTTCAAATTCTGACAAGTATTAAATAAATACTAACCTTCTACAATCGATTCAGCTAACAGAGTAAGTTTGTTTTTAGCTACTTCTACGAATCCGCCTGAAATATTATAATTAACATCTCCATCTGCTTTACGAACTAGCACAGTTCCTTCTTCCAGAGCAGAAACAATAGGAGCGTGATTTGCTTTCACTTCAAAACTACCCATTGCACCAGGCATTTGCACACCTGATACTTCCCCTTCAAAAAGAGAACCATTGGGAGTTAAGATTTGAGCTTGAAATGTACTCATGATTAATCCTATTAAGCTTCTGCTGATTCAGCGCGCATCTTCTCGCCTTTTTCAATGGCTTCTTCGATACTACCAACCATATAGAATGCACTTTCAGGAAGATGATCTAATTCTCCATCAATAATCATTTTAACACCTTTAACAGTATCGTCAATTTTAACATACTTACCAGAAGCTCCAGTAAACTGCTCTGCAACAAAGAATGGTTGAGAGAAGAAACGTTGTACACGACGTGCACGACTTACAATCAATTTATCTTCATCAGAAAGTTCATCCATACCAAGAATCGCGATGATATCCTGAAGATCTTTATAGTTTTGGAGTAAGATAGTAGCTTTACGTGCAGTATTGTAATGCTCCTCTCCTACTACTTTAGGATCAAGAATACGTGATGAAGAATCTAATGGATCTACCGCAGGATAAATGCCAATTTGAGTCAACGCACGGTTAAGTACAGTAGTTGCATCAAGGTGAGTAAAAGTTGTTGCAGGCGCCGGATCGGTCAAATCATCAGCTGGTACATAAACAGCCTGTACAGAGGTAATCGATCCTTTTTGAGTTGAAGTGATACGCTCCTGCATAGCACCCATTTCAGTTGCTAATGTTGGTTGATACCCTACTGCAGATGGCATACGACCAAGAAGAGCAGATACCTCAGAACCTGCCTGAGTAAATCGGAAAATATTATCAATAAATAAAAGGATATCACGTGATACTTCATCACGGAAATACTCGGCAATTGTTAAGCCAGAAAGTGCCACTCGAGCTCGTGCCCCTGGAGGTTCATTCATCTGACCGAATACAAGTGTTGCTTGAGATTCTTTCAGTTTTGATTCATCTACTTTTGAAAGGTCCCATTCGCCTTTTTCCATAGACTCTTTGAATTCGTCACCGTAATTAATTACGCCAGACTCAATAAATTCACGAAGAAGGTCATTTCCTTCACGGGTACGCTCACCAACACCTGCGAATACTGAAAGTCCTCCATGTTGCTTCGCAATGTTGTTAATCAATTCTTGAATAAGTACTGTTTTACCTACACCAGCACCTCCAAATAAACCGATTTTTCCACCTTTAGCATATGGGCAAAGCAAATCAACTACTTTAATACCAGTTTCTAACATCTCTGTTGATGTTGCAAGCTGATCGAATGAAGGAGCTTCACGGTGAATTGGATAACTTCTTTTACCTTCTGGAGCAGGAATTCCATCGATCGCTTCGCCAACTACATTAAAAAGACGACCACGAATGTCTTCACCAACTGGCATTGCGATAGCTTGGCCAGTATCAACTACTTCCATGCCTCTTACTAATCCATCGGTAGAATCCATCGCAATAGTACGAACTCGGTTTTCACCAAGATGTTGTGCTACTTCAAGATAGAGCGCTGAACCATCAGTTGGATTTTTTAAAGTTAAAGCGTTGAGGATAGATGGGGTTGTTCCTTCGGAAAAATCAACATCAACTACAGGTCCGATTACTTGGGCAACTGTTCCTTTATTCATGTGCGAAACTGCGATTTAATTTAAAAATTTTGTGTAAATCTCGATCTATGCGAGATGAAAATTTGCATTACTGCAAAGACCCGTAAAGATAGGCAGATATAAAAACAGAGGCAATGATTTTTCGTTAATAGTTATTCACGATTTCCAATAGAGTAAATCACAATTCTCTTTTTCTTCTTCATATAATCTTCACATAATTATTTTTCCTTTGATACTTTTTGATCCTCAGATTCATAAATCTTTATTGTTATGCCAATAGTAGCCTATATTCCAATTTCTACTACAGTGTTTTGTATATACTTTTTCTACATCATCTTTAATCACTGGCGACAAAAACCAGACGCACTTTATCTTCTTTGGTGGACAATAGGTGTAGTATTTTATGGCATTGGAACTTTAGTTGAAAGCATTCATACTATATATGGTTGGAGTCCATTCATTTTTAAGGCTTGGTATATTGCTGGTGCATTCCTTGGTGGCGTACCTCTTGCGCAGGGTACCATTTATCTATTAATCAAACGTAAAACGGCAAATTTGCTTACCACTATATTAATTTTTGTCCTAGTGGTATCAAGCGCACTTGTAATCCTCTCTCCTTTAGATTCGAGTATTGTCACAGAAAAATTGAATGGTAATGTATTAGAGTGGAAATTCATCCGACTAATAACTCCATTTGTAAATATTTATGCCGTCATCTTCCTGGTAGGTGGAGCGTTTTATTCTGCATTCAAATATTATAAATCTCTTGAATTTAAAGGACGATTTTGGGGAAATTTATTAATTGCATTTGGTGGAATACTACCAGGAATTGGTGGTACTGCTACAAAAATGGGATATACTTATGTACTTTATGTAACAGAGTTATTAGGTATTCTACTCATCTTCTGGGGATATCAAGTTATTCGCAATGATAGATCTCTATCTATTCATGAGAATCAAGTTATCAAATCAACAGCTTAGGTTATATAATGATACAATATTTATTGTTTATACAACCATTATAATTCTACTTGTAAAGAGATTAAAGCTTAATTAATATCCATATAGTTAAATAATTATTCCTTGAGGTTTGAGCTGTTGCGGAAAATCAAAATTTCTATTCTCTTATTTTTATCCTTTACTATTTTTATAATAAACGCTTGTTCACCTGTTTATACAACAAATCTGTTTACATCAAAATCAGCTCTTCCTGATTCCACCATAGTTGTAACATACCTTGCCAATGAAAATATAGATGGTGAAATCGAAATAATTGGAACTATAGATGTAAACACCCGGAATTTATACTCCTGCGATTTTGAAGAAATTGATAATGAGATTTTAAACCAAGTCAGATTAGCTGGCGGGAATGCTTTACTATTTAATCGATACCTCTTCAATAGTAGAGAAATTGGAAATTGTCGAGATTTTACTGCAGATATTGCATTCATTGATTTTAGAAATGATTCATTTATTATTGAAGAAGACTCACTACTTAAAAATTGGGTTTTCAATATTGACCCCTTTGAAGGTATTTATGAAAGTATAGGTCCAAACCTTAGGGATTTAAAACTAGGTGTCTTTAAAAACTCTAATGGAGCATATTCATTAATACACTATGGTGATGTTTCAGAGGCGAATAGCCATCTCTGGAAAAAAGGGAATTTAAAAGGAAAGCTTAACCCTACAGGGGCAGCCAATACATTTAAAGCTGTTTGGATCAACGAGAATAGAACTCTTAATCAAAACTATCTTTTTTCATTCCAAAATGGAATAATGAACCTGATTAATTCCGAGTTTGGATTCCAACAATCATTTTTGAAAATATCTCCTATAGATAAACCAATAACACAGAAATCAGCTACCGGATTTGCTATATCTAAAGAAGGGTACATTGTTACAAACCACCATGTAATTAAAAACTCGAATAGAATATTAGTAAGAGGAATAAATGGTGATTTTAAAACTCCATATCTCGCACAAATAGTTGTTGAAGATTCCAATAATGATTTAGCTATTCTAAAAGTTAATCTTCAAGATCAATTACTCTCTGAGATACCTTATGTATTAAAAAATAGCTTATCCGAAGTTGGTGAAGAAGTTTACACACTTGGATATCCACTACGAGCTACAATGGGTGATGAAGTAAAATTTACAGAAGGTGTGGTAAGTTCAAGAACAGGGTTTCAAGGAAATATCTCATTATATCAGGTCTCAACTCCAACACAACCAGGTAACAGTGGTGGGCCACTTTTTAATTCTAACGGGGAGATAATTGGGATAATTTCGGCTAAGCACCCTTTAGCAGCTAATGCCTCATATGCTATTAAATCGAATTATTTAGTTAATCTTATTGAACTGATTCCAACGAATCAACAATTAATTAATAATTCTAAACCTTCTATTTCTAGGCTTAATATGATTGATCAAATAAAAAAATTGACTGAGTTTATTTACATCATTGATATAGAATAAGACCGACTTTAATTAGTTATTTTTTAGCCCTCAATTTATTAGCAACTCCCCTCTTAAAATTTTATCTTTAGTCTTCTCACGCCGAAATGAATAATCGGCTTGTTTTTTTTGAACCGTTAGAAATCAAAAGGTGACCGAAATCACCTTTTTTTCGTAGCAGCAACTTAGAAATTTTAAAACCGGACTCCATTGGAAACTGAATTCTCCGAACGCTCAGCCAGTATCGATATACTTATCGACTTTGATATCAACCAAAATCTTGACTTTACAATTGCTGATGAATTAGACACGCGTGGTCGTGCTCAAGTCCGTGAGTATGTTCAAAACATCTTCCGTCGTCGAAATTATCTCGATTTTTTGATTGATCACTACTCTAGCGTCGGTATTGATGAAATGAAAGCTGAGCTTAAGAATATCCTACGATTGGGTATTTACGATATGCTTTTTATGGATAGCACGCCGGACTATGCTGCAATAAATGAAGCGGTTGAAATTGCAAAATTTAAATTGGGTTCTAAAACTGGAGATCTAGTAAATGCAATCATGCGTAATCTTCAAAGGGATATTGAAGACCTACCAAAACCTGCTTACAAAGACCGTACTAAATTAGTAGCTACTACTTTCTCTCACCCAGAGTGGATGGTTGCTCGATGGAGTAAGCGCTTTGGTGAACGTGAAGCTTTTCAGTTAATGCAAGCAAATAATACTCGACCCAACTATTATGTTCGAGTAAATACATTACGAACAAAGCCTGAAAACTTTGAAATGCGTATGGATAAAATGGGTGTTGATTATGAAGCTAGTGAATGGCTTCCAAATTTTTACAAAGTTGATTCAGTTCAACCTTTTATTGAAAAAGGTTTACTAGCAAAAGGTTTATGCCAAGTACAAGATATTGCTGCTGGTTTAGCTCCATTTGTATTGGACCCCCAGCCTGATGAAAAAATATATGATTTATGTGCTGCTCCAGGTACGAAATCAATAATGATATCTGACCTTACAGGTGGAGAAGCTGAAATCTTAGCGGTTGATATTTCCGCTAAGCGTTTGGAAAAACTTGCTGAAAGCGCTCTTAGTTATGGTGCTGAAAACATTAAGATCCGTCGAGGTGATGTACTTGAATTATCACTCCCATTAGCTGATGCAGTTCTCTTAGATGCACCTTGTACTGGAACTGGAGTATTGAGTAAACGAGCTGATTTACGTTGGAGACGTGATGAAGAAGGGCTTAAGAATGCTGTTGAACTACAAGAACAACTACTTGAGGAAGCTGCAAATATGGTAAAGCTTGGTGGACGCTTAGTTTATAGCACATGTTCTCTTGAGCCTGAAGAAAACTGGGAACAGGTTCAAAAACTACTTGATAAAATGGATGATAACTTTGTGTTAGAACCACTTGAAGACTACGTTCCTGAAGAAGTTCTTGCTGAAGGCGGATTAGCCTACCAAACGTTCCCTCACATCCATGGATGTGATGGCCATTTTGGTGTATTACTAAAAAGAATTAAGTAAGAAAATAGACTGCCACTAAATTTCAAAAGCACAAAAGATAATTCTTTTGTGCTTTTAATACTTTCTTGGCTAAAATATGTAGCTATGAGTAAAGAAATTCCTTCGAAATACGATCCTTCTACCGTTGAGGACAAATGGTATAGTTACTGGATGGAACATAATTATTTCCATTCAGAAGTAGATCATTCTAAAGAACCATTTACCATTGTGATCCCTCCTCCTAATGTAACTGGTGTGTTGCATATGGGACATATGTTAAATAACACTATTCAGGATGTTTTAACTCGTCGCGCAAGAATGCAGGGATATAATGCATGTTGGGTTCCAGGTACAGACCATGCTTCTATTGCCACCGAAGCAAAAGTAGTTCGTAAGCTTCGAGAAGAAGGGATTAAGAAAAGTGATTTAAGTAGAGATGAATTCCTTGGGCATGCTTGGGATTGGACTCATAAGCACGGCGGAATTATCCTTGAGCAATTGAAGAAATTGGGAGCTAGCTGTGATTGGGATCGCACCTCATTTACTATGGATGAGAGATATTCTGATTCTGTAATCGACACTTTTATAGATCTTTATGGAAAAGGAAAGATTTATCGTGGCGAACGAATGATCAATTGGGATCCAGCTGCACTAACTGCTTTAAGTGATGAAGAAGTAATTCACAAAGAAGTTAATTCTAAGCTTTATCATGTGCGATATCAGATTGTAGGATCTGATGATTATGTTACTATTGCCACTACACGCCCTGAAACCATTTTAGGTGATACTGCCGTTTGTGTGCATCCTAAAGATGAACGCTACACTCATCTGCATGGAAAGAAAGTAATTGTTCCATTATTGAATCGTGAAGTTCCCATAATTACTGATGACTATGTGGAAATGGAGTTCGGTACAGGGTGTTTAAAAGTCACTCCCGCTCATGATGTTAATGATTTCGAACTAGGTCAAAAACACCAGCTTGAAATCATAAATATGATGAATGCTGACGGTACAATTAGCGAACAAGGTGAATTGTATATTGGAATGGACCGTTTCAAAGTTCGAAAGCAAATCGCTGAAGATTTAGATGAAGCTGGCAATCTTGTAAAGGTTGAAGATTACACGAATAAAGTTGGTTATTCTGAACGTACTGATGTTGTAATTGAACCTCGATTATCTCTACAATGGTGGGTTTCAATGAAAGAACTTGCCCAGCCAGCTCTTGAAAACGTAATGAATGATAACATTCAGTTTCATCCGGCAAAGTTCAAAAACACATACCGTCATTGGATGGAAAATGTGAAGGACTGGTGTATTAGTAGACAGCTATGGTGGGGACACCGGATTCCTGCATATTACTTTGGACAAGGTGAACATGATTTCGTTGTAGCAAAAACAATTAAGGAAGCACTCGTAGCTGCTAAAAAGAAATCTGGAAATTCAACACTTCAAGCCTCTGATTTGAAGCAAGATGAAGATGTTCTAGATACTTGGTTTTCTTCTTGGTTATGGCCAATATCAGTATTTGATGGTTTTTATATTGAAGAGGAAGTGGATTACTACTACCCTACAAATGATTTAGTAACTGCTCCAGAAATTATGTTCTTTTGGGTTGCCAGAATGATAATTGCAGGATATGAGTATAGAGGTGACCTTCCATTTAAAAATGTGTACTACACTGGGATTGTTCGGGATAAACAAGGTCGTAAAATGAGTAAGAGTTTGGGTAACTCACCCGATCCACTTGAATTAATTGCTCAATACGGAGCTGATGGTGTTCGTATGGGAATGTTATTTTCAACTCCAGCTGGAAATGACCTTCCTTTTGATTCTTCCATTTGTGAACAAGGAAGTAAGTTTTCAAATAAAATCTGGAATGCTTTCCGCTTTCTAACCATGAACATGGAAGAGGGTGTTACGTATCACCCAACAACTGAAATTGATTCTAATAATTTAGTAGACCGTTGGATGACGGCTCGCATCCATCAAACTATTAAAGGAATTGATGAAGATTTTAAGAACTATAAGTTGAATGATGCACTCAAAAAAGTGTACTCATTAATTTGGGACGATTTTTGCGATTGGTATATCGAACTTGCAAAACCAGATAATTATGGGGATAAATTTGATGTAAATAAAATGAATGTTGCATTGGGCATGTTTGAGCAGTTAATGAAGCTCCTCCATCCTTTCATGCCATTCATAAGTGAAGAAATTTGGCAATACATTCAAGATCGTAAACCTGAAGAAGCACTATGCGTTTCAGATTGGCCTAAATACGATAAGAGATTTGATATTCAAACCGACGTTGATTTATTTAAAAGTCTTAAGGACATGATTTCCGCACTTAGAAACATAAGAGCTGAAATGGGAGTTTCTCCTAAAGAAAAGTTGGAAGTTTTGATTAAGACTTCAAATAATGAAATAGCTAAAAGTATTTCAGAAAATGAATGGATTTTGAAGAAACTTCAATCTACAAAGTCGTTAGAAATTTCATCCAATATTGAAAAACCTGGTGCATCTTCATCGGCAATTGTTAATGGAAATGAAATCTATGTTCCTCTTGAAGGTCTTATTGATACCGATAAAGAAATTGAACGTATAAAAAGTGAAATTAATCGTATTCAAGGTTGGCTTAAAGGTGTAAATGGAAAGCTTAACAATAAAAATTTTGTTGATAATGCCCCAGAAAGTGTAGTTGAAAACGAACGTAATAAACTACGTGATGGTGAGGCTAATCTTGCTAAGCTACAAGAACAATTAAAAGACTTTGAGTAGTAACTCCCATATTGAAAACATTTTCACTCCAACCTGAAGAACCTCAAAAAGGTCCAGATTTTTTAAATGGACTTAATAAGCAGCAGTATGAGGCAGTAACTCATACAAATGGTCCTTTATTGATAATTGCAGGAGCTGGTTCTGGTAAAACTAGAGTACTTACGTATAGAATTGCCTACCTCATGCAACAGTTCAAAGCAGCTCCTAATGAAATTCTATCTCTAACATTTACGAACAAAGCTGCTCGTGAAATGAAAGATCGAATTAAAAATCTCATTGGTGATAAAGCACAAAAGCTGTGGATGGGCACCTTCCATTCTATCTTTTCTAAGATTTTAAGGTTTGAAGCTAAGAAACTCGGTTACGGACAAGATTTCACAATCTATGATACCAGCGATTCTGAACAGGTTATAAAGCAGATTCTTCAGGAATTGAATTTTGATCCTAAAGAAATCAAACCAAAAACGATTCGGAACAAAATCAGCGATGCGAAAAATCAACTTATTGATCCAGAAAGCTATCAAAATAAATTTGTAAGCTCTACGCTAGATGACATTACAGCAAGAGTTTATACGATATATGTAAAACGTTTGAAGCAAAGTAATGCAATGGATTTTGATGATTTACTCATCAAACCCATTGAGCTATTTGAAGAAAACCCAGACTTATTAGAGAAGTATCAAGATCGATTTAAGTATATCCTGATTGATGAATATCAGGATACTAATCACGCCCAATACAAAGCAACAAAGATGCTTGCTGATAAATACAAAAACATATGTGTTGTTGGTGATGATGCTCAAAGTATTTACTCATTTAGAGGCGCTGATATTTCAAATATCCTTAACTTTCAGGAAGATTATGATAATGCTAAACAAGTTCCCTTAGAGCAAAACTATCGATCAACTAGATCAATTCTTCAATGCGCTGATTCAATCATCAAGAAGAATACGAAGCAGCTTGATAAGACCCTTTGGACAGAACAAGGTTTAGGTGATCCTGTTATTCTTTTAAAGAATTACGATGATCGTGATGAGGCAAATCGTATTGCTCAGTACATTGTCGAAATTAAGATGCGGCATGGCTACAATAACAACGATTTTGCGATTTTATACCGAACAAATTATCAATCCAGAGTTTTTGAAGAAGCACTCCGTAGGCACGATGTTGCGTATCAGTTAATTGGAGGACTTTCATTCTATCAAAGAAAAGAGATTAAAGATGTTCTTGCTTATTTAACTCTTTTAGTGAATAAACATGATGAAACGAATCTAATTCGAATTATAAATGAGCCGTCTAGAGGTATAGGAAATAAATCTATTAACGATTTAAGAAATCAAGCAAGAGAAAGTGGGTGTTCTGTTTGGAGTATGCTAGAACAAGTGGAACAAACTGATGTCTATAAACCTGCAAAAGTTCGGGTTAGAGAGTTTGTAAACATGATGAATCGACTTAGTCAGGAACTAGAACAAGGGGTAAGCCTATCAGAAGTTACACGATCTGTTCTTGAGCAATCTGGATATATGAAAGCTCTAGTTGAAGAAAATTCCCATGATTCTATGATGCGAAGAGAAAACATTCTGGAATTTCAGAATGCCATCTCTTATTATGAGAGGGGAACTTCAAAGCCTTCACTAAGTGCATTTCTACAAGAAATTTCTCTAATCACAGATGGTGATAAATTTGACGAAAATAAACCAGCTGTAACCTTAATGACTGTTCATGGCTCAAAAGGATTAGAGTTTCCAGTTGTTTTTGTTGTTGGATTAGAAGAAAACCTCTTCCCTGTTGGCGGTCGAGAAGGTTTTAATGCAGATGTAGAAGAAGAACGTCGTTTATTTTATGTAGCGATTACTCGTGCAGAAAAGCGACTTTATTTTAGTTATTGTAAAACTCGATATAAATTTGGTGAAGAACAGCAACAACTTCGTTCTCGTTTTCTTGATGAAGTAGATCCAGGTGTAGTACGAACTGAAACTGGTGCCACAATTAGTCAAACTAAAGATCGTTTCACTATAGATGATTCATCATCGAAGAAAAATACTAACACTACTCAAATCGAGTACGATTGGGAAGCGCCAATCACCAAAAAAATTCGTTCATCTGCAACAACAACAATTCAATATGAATACCAAGATGGTGAAGATCCATTTCAGGTTGGAACACAAGTTATGCATCCTAAATTTGGAGAAGGTAAGATCATAAGTCGCAGTGGATTAGGATTGGATACTAAAGTTGTCGTATTTTTCAAAAAACGAGGACAAAAGAAATTGATGTTGAGGGCTGCCCCTCTTCAAGTGATCGAATAGACGGTTTTTATATTTTAGATTGTGAAAAGGATATTTTTTACCATAGCATGGGCATTGTTATATGGAATACACTTGTATGCCCAACCTGTTTTAACTCCACGTAATGTTGCACTTGGTGGCGGTGGAAGTACTTATATTACCGACTATAATGCGAATTTCTATAATCCTGCAAATCTTCTAATTCAGGATAGGCAACGCAATATCGATTTCGGTTTATTGATAACTGGAACCTATTTTAATGCAGTCCAAAACTTCAGTGATCTTGAAGAACAGCGAGCAAACCTTGAAGATTATATAACAGCATTTAATCCTGGATCATATTCTATTTCACCAATTGAACGGAATGCTGTAGTAGCAGATAATTATATTAAAGACCGAACTACTTCCCTTCATCAAACTAGATTAGACTTAACACTCTTAGGATTTAAATGGCGTAATAATGAACGAGCTTATTCTTTTGTAATTCGTAATAGAATCTCTTCAAGCTTTGAAGTTGGCCGTGGCTGGTATTCTGCTGAACAACAAGATTTTGGTGATGGTTTAAGGCTTGATCGTACCCTAACGCATCGTTATCAATCCTTATATGAAATTTCTTTTGGTTATGCCGAATCATTTCGTTTCTTCTCTGATATGAGCCCAAGACTTGATGAGTTCAACTTTGGAATTGCTCCAAAATTAGTTTTAGGTGGTGCTTATCAAAATGCAAAGTGGACGAATAGCTACTTCGATAATGGCAATTCTCAGATTAATGCTATTCAGGAATTTGAATATGCTGCTTCTGGAAACTTTGGCCTTGCTACAAAAGAATATTTAGAAACTGAACTTGCCCAACCTGCTCTAGTTAATAATATTACGGATGAAATTTTTAATCTGGATGGTATTGGAGCTGGAATTGATATTGGATTTACTTACTTAATCACTATTGGTAGTGATCTTTCCACAATCAATGAAAACCGACAACAGACTAATAAATCATTACGCCTTTCTTTCTCAATTACTGACATTGGTTTTGTTCATTATAATGAAAACGGAATTCAACTCAATTCAAGGTTAGATACTACAAGTATTGCAAACTTTCCATCTAACGATAATCTTGCTAATGATGCTTTTGTTGGAGCACCAGGTCAATTTTTGGATTTTACAGATCAATATGGTATTTCAAACCCTTTCACTGGTGTAGATAGAAATGATGGAGCTTTTTCAGTTCTACTTCCAATTGCAATACATGCCGGCGCTCTTTTCGAATTTAATCGAGTAAAATTAATGGGTGATTTAAGTATTGGTTTGACAAATAATGCTTTTAATTCCACCAAACTAGTTGCTTCTGCAGGAGTTGAAATTCGACCATTGAAATTCCTTCCACTTCGTGCAGGAACTCAATTAGCTACAGAATTACCAAGTTATTTTAGTTTTGGTACCGCAATTGAAACTAAATTATGGGATTTATCTATTGCTACTCAATTTGTATCAAAAACATTTAGTGATAATCCAACCTTAACAGGGGTAACTGTTGCTGCTTTACAGTTTCATTTTTGAACCTGACACTTTGCCCTACTTTTCTGCCATAGATTTTTTTTTATGACTCTTTGGAATTCTTTAAACGCATGGCTTTGTATTTGCGTTATCGAGGATAAATTAAAAGCAAAAGGATTTGATGAAAACGCGTTTAGATTTGTTTAGTGACTTAGCCCAATCAGATGATAAATTTGAAGATTTTGAGCAAGCTATTCCTTTAATGTCTGAGGAAGAAGAAAAAGCCCTAATTGAAGCATTAATACCAGAAAGCCTTCCAATTCTCCCCTTAAAAAATACGGTTTTATTCCCTGGTGTAGTTGTTCCAATTACTGTTGGAAGAGATCGCTCCTTAGCATTAGTTAAAGAAGCCTATGCAGGTGATAAAACAATAGGAGTTGTCACCCAAAAGGATCTGGATGTCGAAGAACCTGAGTATGACGACCTCCATAAAATTGGTACTGTTGCTCAAATTTTGAAACTCATCAAAATGCCAGATGGTAGTAGAAGTATTGTAATTCAAGGGAAATCTGTATTTGAAATCGATGAATTCACTCAAGATCAACCTTACTTTAAAGCAAAAGTAAAAGCTTTTCCAAAGGAAATGGATATTGAAGGTTTGGAATTAAATGCTTCTATAAGGAATGTAAAAGAGACAGCTGTAGATATCATTAATAAATCTCCTAACATCCCAACTGAAGCTTCTGTAGCTGTAAGCAATATTAATAGTCCAACCTTTCTATTGAATTTCATTGCATCAAATCTAAATGTAGATATTGATGAAAAACAGGACTTATTAGAAACGCAAAAATTTTCAGAAAATCTAGATAAAATCCTTGAATTCCTTGAGCAGGAATTACAGGTTCTGGATATGAGTGAAAAAATCCGAACGAAAGTTAAATCGGATATTGATGATCAACAGCGTGAGTTTTATTTGCGGCAGCAGATGAAAGCTATTCAAGAAGAATTGGGTGAAGGTGCTGAACATCAAGAGGTAGAAAAACTAAGAGATAAATTAGAAACAAAGAAATTACCTGATTACGCAAAAGAAGTTGCTGAAAAAGAATTGCAACGACTGGAAATGACTCCAAATGCTTCTCCAAATTATGGCATTATTCATAGCTACGTAGAATGGATTCTAGATTTGCCATGGGATGAATACTCTGAAGATAAACTTGATCTTGAATATGCTAGAATGGTACTAGAAGAAGATCATTACGGTCTTGAGAAAGTAAAAAAGAGAATTATTGAATACTTAGCGGTATTAAAACTTAAAAAGGACATGAAAGCTCCAATTCTTTGTTTTTACGGCCCTCCTGGAGTTGGAAAGACAAGTTTAGGCAAATCTATCGCACGCGCTTTAAATCGAGAATTTGAACGCTTTAGTTTAGGTGGAATTAGAGATGAAGCCGAGATTAGAGGTCACCGCAGAACTTACATAGGAGCTCTACCTGGAAGGATCATTCGATCTATGAAAAAAGCTGCTAAAGGCAATCCAGTCATCATGCTTGATGAGATTGATAAAGTTGGTGCTGATTACCGAGGCGATCCAACCTCTGCCCTTCTTGAAGTTCTTGATCCTGAACAAAATGATACATTCAGCGATAATTATTTAGAGATTGAATACGATCTTTCAAAAGTGTTATTCATCGCAACTGCAAATTCATTAGATACTATTCCTGCTCCTCTTAGAGATCGAATGGAGATAATAAATATCAGCGGTTATACTCTTGAAGAGAAAACTGAAATCGCTAAAAAGTATTTAATCCCTAAACAGGTTAAAGAGAATGGATTGAATCTAGATCAATTCACCATTGAAGAGAAATCTATTGAGTTAATCATTGATCAATATACCCGTGAGTCTGGAGTTAGAAACTTAGATCGTCAGGTTGGAGCTGTTTGCCGTGGAGTTGCTGCAAAAGTAGCATCAGGCGAAATTGAACAATTTAATGTTACGGTTTCTGATGTTGAAGGATTTCTAGGTAAACAAAAATATTTTAGTGATATCGCTGAACGAACTACTGTACCAGGTGTTGCTACAGGTTTAGCTTGGACTCCATTTGGTGGTGACATTCTCTTTATTGAAGCAAGTGTTTCTAAGGGATCAGGTAGGTTAAACATTACAGGTCAACTTGGCGATGTGATGAAAGAATCTGCTATGTTAGCAATTTCATATCTAAAAGCTCATGCCGATGAAGTAGGAATTCCTGAAGAAGCTTTTAAATACTGGGATTTACATATTCATGTTCCAGCTGGAGCAGTACCTAAAGATGGCCCTTCGGCAGGTGTTTCTTTAATGAGTGCTATAGCTTCTATTTTTACTCAAAGAAAAGTTAAAGGTACAATTGCTTTAACTGGTGAAATTACGCTAAGAGGCTTAGTTCTTCCAGTAGGTGGAATAAAGGAAAAGGTATTGGCTGCTAAAAGAGCCGGTATAACTAAAGTTCTTTTACCTAAAAAGAATGAGAAAGATGTCGCTGAAATTGAAACAGATGTTATTGGCAATCTTGAAGTCGAATATCTAGAGCGAATGGATACGTTATTGGATATGATTCTAGATAAAGAACCTATTCAAAATGCTTCAGAATTCTTTAGGGTGAGTGACGCTCACAAATCTGCAGTAACGGGTAATAATATAAAGACTGAAGACCTAACTGTTTCTCAATAGGTTATGATTAATTTGCTTTGTAGTGATGTGGCATATGCTACATTATTACTTAGTTATTTTTCAATTTCATTCCACTCTTCTAAGGAAGCTACTGAAACTTGGTATTCCATCATCAGTTTCCATTCGCCACTAGCTTTTGTCGATAACCCCTCAAAATGGATATAAGCTTCATTAGGCTCTTCTCCATCTACTTGAGACGTATATTTAAAGATTCCAGTATCGTGCGCCGTCATTTCACTATGAAGTCGCTCTGTAAATCTAAATTCAACACTAGCTTCCATATTTCCCGACTTAGTATCATCGAATCCTTGCTTCCAACCTGCCAATGCAGCTGCAATCGGATAACTTGTTCCTGAAATACCATTTACTAAGACTGCATCTTGATGATAGGTAGCTGCATAGCCTTCAAAATCTCCCTCTTCAACAGTTCTTGACACTTCAGCCCACAAGGCATCTACTTCATCTGTGGGGTTATCATATACATTCGTAGTAAAAATCAAGAGAAGAGAAATTATTGAAAGATGAGCCATAGTACCGCCATTATTTTGATTTCACTGAATATACTACAATGCAATTTAAATGCTTGTCTATCTAAAGCCTTTCCGTATTTTCGAGTATGCAAAAAGGAAGAGTCATTCAATCTACAGGAAGTTGGTATAGAGTCGATATTGGAGAAGAGATAATCCAAAGTCGATTACCGGGTCGTTTTCGTTTAAATGCAAAAGAAGTAACAAATCCTATCGCTGTAGGTGACTGGGTTGATATCACCATTGGAAAAGACGGAAGTGGAAATATTGAAAATATCCATCAGAGAGATAATTATATAACTAGGCAAGCCACTCATGGTAGAAGAGGTGAACAGATCTTGGTTTCAAATCTTGACATCGCTTTTGTTGTACAATCCATAAAGCAACCAAACCTTAAAGAAGGATTTATTGATCGCTTTTTAGTGACTTGTGAAGCTTATGAAGTTCCTGCAGGAATTGTAATCAATAAAATGGATTTAGTTAATGAAAACGGTCATGCTTTTGTTCAAGAACTGAAGCAACTTTATGAAAATTTAGGATATAAAGTTTTTTCAACTACGATTACTGATTCTAATTCATTAGAAGCATTAAATGAAGAATTGGTTGGTAAAACATCAGTATTTATTGGCCCATCTGGAGTAGGAAAAACTAGCTTACTAAATACTATAGATCCCAGTTATTCTGAAAAAGTTGGTGCTATTTCTACATCATCCAATAAAGGAAAACATACTACTACTTTTGCAAAATTGATAAAGCTTTCAAATGGTGGGCTTCTTGCCGACACTCCTGGAATTCGTGAATTTGGATTGTTCAATATTGAACCATGGGAACTTTCACTTTATTTTCCAGAAATGATGGAACCTAGAATAGAATGTAAATTTAATACTTGCACACATATCCATGAGCCGGGCTGTGGAGTAATGAAGGCTTTTGAAGAAGGAAAGATTGATGCTAGCCGATATGATTCCTATATCAAGATGTTGGAGTCGTTGCAAGACAGTTAGTTAAATACCTCTAATTGGGTATTAGTTTTATGAATTTTATTGCTAATTTGATCAGATAACATCTAAACAGAAAAAACTGGAGAACATTATGTTTAATAGAGTATCAAAGAAATTATTTGCACTGGGGCTTTTAGCTTCAGTTTTATTCCTTTCCACTCCCGCCCATGCTCAGCTTGGTGATGCAGGCGAAATACTTAAAGCTGGATCGGCAGACGCAAATATACTTTTAAAGAATTACCTGAACCCATTCGGAAAAGGATTTGGAGCAGGAATGAATACAGGATGGTTTACTTCTGCTGGAACACATAAGAAACTAGGATTCGACCTTAGTCTAAATGTAGGAGTTGCTATAGTACCTACTTCAGGACTAACATTTGATGTTGATAATATTGGCTTAAGTACATTACAACGAACAAATGGAAATGCAATTACGCCGACTATTAATGGTAATGATAACACTAATACAGAATTAGGTATTCTATATACTAACCCAATAACTAACCAAGAAGAACTATTAACAGAATTTAATATGCCAGCAGGTGTTGGGTTTGAATATGTTCCTTCTCCAATGGTACAAGCTTCAATTGGATTAATTAAAAGTACTGATCTTTCAATTAGATTTATTCCTGAAACTAGTTTAGGAGACGATTTTGGAAATGTTTCACTTTTTGGCTTGGGTTTTAAACATGGATTAAACCAATGGATTCCAGGTGGTAAGTTAATTCCTGTTGATATTTCTCTCCAAGCAGGTTTCACTCAGCTAACACTAACAAGTCCATTTGATGTAACTCCAGAATCAGGTGCAGATATCAAGAATGATTTTGACGCAAGTACATGGGATAATCAAAGTCTGGACTTTGAGGCTAACTCATTTACTTTTAATGCTATTGTTGGTAAAACTCTCCCTTTTATCAGTGCATATGTTGGTGTTGGATATGAAACTTCTGAAACTTCGATTGTTACTCCCGGCGCATATCCTATTACTTCTGTAAATGATGATTATAACGGGACTTCAGAAACACAAACCAAAAAAATTGAATCTATAGTTGATCCAATTGATATAACAATAGGTGGAGAAAATTCATTAAGAGCTTTCGGTGGTGTTCAGTTTAAAATAGCTGTTATTAAAATTTTTGCTAACTACACTGCAGCAACTTATTCTTCATTTAATGCTGGTTTTGGTATCACTTTTAGATAATAGAAATCCATTTTCTGAAATAAAAAAAGGCGCTCAAATGAGCGCCTTTTTTTTGCTTAGAATTTTAAGTCTTAAAACTATATAACTTGTTTCTCAGCAAGTGTAGGATGTTCTACAGGAGTATCAGATTCAATTAATCCATCTCTCAATCGTAGAATACGTCTGGAATACTTTGAAACCTCATCTTCGTGAGTAACTAAAATAATTGTATTTCCTTGTCTGTAGAGCTCTTCAAATAATAGCAAAATCTCATCCCCTGTTTTAGAATCAAGATTACCAGTTGGCTCATCTGCCAATAAAATTGACGGATTATTAACCAGAGCACGTGCAATAGCAACACGTTGTCTTTGACCACCAGAAAGTTCGTTAGGCTTATGGTCCATACGATCTCCCAGCCCGACTTTTTCTAGAACTTCAGCAGCTCTTTCTTTTCGCTCGGATGATTTCATCCCAGCATAAATAAGTGGAAGCTCAACATTTGCAAGACAACTTGTTCTTGGGAGAAGGTTGAAGGTTTGAAATACGAAACCAATTTCTCTATTTCGGACTTCAGCAAGCTCTGAATCATCCATTTGACTTACTTGATTTCCATTCAGTATATATTCACCAGAGCTAGGAGTATCAAGGCAACCAATCATATTCATTAATGTTGATTTACCAGAACCAGATGGTCCCATAATTGCTAAGTACTCATTTTCTTTTATATCAAATGTAACACCGTCTAAAGCACGAACTAATGTATCACCCATTTGATAGGTTCTTTTCAGATTTGTAATCTGTATTACTGCTTTTTTATCAGTCATTGAGTCGCCCTAGTTCTCTTCATTACTATTATTCTGAACACTTACTTTATCCTCGTTCTTGAGTGTTCTTGATAGTACACGATAACTACCAATCACTATTTCATCACCTACTTCTAGTCCACTTGTTATTTGGATATGAGTATTGTCACTTATTCCAGTTTCAACAGGAACACGAATTGCTTGACCATCAACGATTTTAAATACCACTTTCCTAAAATCTTCTCTCTTTATTACTAAATCGTCATCTGTTGAAGAAGCGGCTTCTACTCTAACTTCTTCATCATTTTCGGAATCGGAATTATCGTTTTTCTTATCAGCTGCAAAATCTCTTACAGTCACAGATTGAATTGGTACAGAAACAACATTTGTGGCAGTTTGAGTTTCAATATCAACGGTAGCTGACATACCAGGTTTAAAATTTGGTACAAATGATTCGCCTGGATTTTCTATAGATTCCGTTTTTACTAATTCATCACCAGATAAACCAGGATTATGAGGAGTTACAATTCTAACCTTTACCTGATAATTAGTTACTTGTTCATTTGATCCAGCACCAGTAATTCTCGCAGAGTTTGCAATTTCAGTTACAATCCCATTAAATTTACGCTCTGGGTAAGCATCAACCTCAATTCTAGTAGTATCTGTTAATGATACATTTACAATATCATTCTCATTAACTTCAACAAGTACTTCCATTCTATCGAGTAAAGAAACTCTCATCATTTCTGTTCCTGCCATTTGAGAGTTACCAAGCACTCTTTCACCTTCTTCTACAGCAAGTCCAGTCACAGACCCATCTTGTGGTGCGCGAATTACTGTTTGTTCGAGTTCTTCTTGAGCTTGACGAAGTCGAGCCTCAGCACTTTGAATTTGATACTCAGCAGATTTTAGACTCGCTTTTTGAGAATCCCAATTCGATTTACTTTGAATGTAATCCATTTCTGAAATCACTTTCTTATCAAACAATTCCTTATCTCTTTTATACGAGGCTTCAGCTTGTATTAGAGTTGCTTTTGATTGTTCTAAACGTGCTTTTTCACTTAGTAATGCAGCATTCAAATTATCTATCTGAGCTTGATAAATATCAGGTTTAATTCTTACAAGTAGATCACCTTTACGAACAAAATCACCTTCTTTAACAGCTAATTCAATAATCTCACCCGATACATCAGGACGAATAATTACTTCCACTTCTGGTTGAATTTTACCAGATGCAGAAACAACTTGTGTAATTGTCTTTAACTTAGCTGTAGCTGTTTCTACAGTAGTTCCAACCTTCTCTCCTCCTATTACACCTGTCATTTTTAGTCCAACAGCTACAACTAGAATAACAATAAATACTCCTAAAATTGTGAATAATGTCTTTTTCGAAGATGATTTCTTTTTTCCCATGATTATACCCTACTTGCCTAATTTATTAATTTAAAATTCAACATCTTCACCACTAAGTTTCCCTAGATAGAAGTCAAGAAGTTTTTCTTGAAACACTAAATTATAGAGTGCTTGTGTGTAATTTGATTGCGCTGTTACATAGTTAGCCTGAGCTTGACTTAATTCAATAAGTGTGCTAGCGCCAACATTATATCTTTCTTGTTGAGTTTCGAAGGCTTTCTCAGATGCAATTAAAGATTTATTACTTGCTTCAAATTGCTTAACAATTGAACTGTAATCTGTAAAAGCTTGAGTCACTTCTTGAATTATTTGAAGTCGCGAATTACCTAAAGAGAGTTCAGCATTTTTCAAGTTCACTTTTGAGGACTGAATATTATACATTCGATTCCAATTGCTGAATAATGGTATATTTAATGATATCCCAAGTCCTCTATTAATCCTTTGATCAAAAAATTGCTCCCCAAAATCAACATTTTGTCTTTGACCTGGATTTAGTGGATCAGGAATTGAATATTGATCAGAATATCCTGTACTAAGACTTGCATTTGCACTTAAAGTAGGTATTAAACTTGCTTTTGAAAGTAAAAGCTGATATTCCAAATTCTGAATATCAATAATTTCACTTTGATAATCTGCTCTAGTAGCTATTGCCTGATCAATAAGCTCTTGAAGATCATATGCACTTGGATTTGCGTTTTTAGCACTTTCTTCAGAAATAGTTGGTGTTACAAATTCATAATCTCCTAATGGATCGATTTGTAATTGACGGATTAGTAATAATTTATTTAATTGTAAAGAATTTTCTCTTTGAGTTACAGTTAATTCATTGTTTGCAACAGTGGATTCTTGGTTATATCCATCAACAGAAGCTCTTGAACCTACATCCACTTGAGCTTGAATTTGTTCGAGTTGTTTTTCTGAAGTTATAAGATTCTCAGCTGCAATTTCAAGAAGTTGCTGATCAAGCAATACTTGTAGAAAGCGTGTTGCTGTTGTAAAAATAACAGTTTCTTTTGCTCTTTGAAGTCTATCTTCAGATGACTCTTGATTATTCTGACTGATTTTTAAAGAATATAGGTTTTGAAAACCGTTAAAGATTGGAACACTAGCTCTTATACTACCACTAATACTTTGCGAAGTCGCATCTCCAAATGAAGCTGTTTCTTGAATAAATTGACGCCCCGTTTGTCTAGACCCACTTAAACTACCTGAAATATTTGGTAGAAAATCAGCATACTCACTTTTTATGCTTTGTTCACTCAATTCTAAGTTATTGTTAGCTTGCTTAAGCTGATAATTATTCTCCAATGCAATGTTAATAGCATCTTGTATTGTAATTCTTTGAGTCGATTGCCCTAGTATTGTACCAGTATTTGCTAGAAATACCAGCAGTGTAAGAAAGATGATTTTTTTCATGTCTGTTTTTCTTTTTTGTTGACGTGTTCTTCCACGATGAACTATTAAATTAGTTACATAGTTTTCTTAAAAATGTGATTTTTATATCCTTTTACTTTAGCTGTAAAAGCCTTAAGACGAGTTTAGTCTCTCTTTTGTTCTTTTAGCTTACCATCAATAAAATCTAGAGCGATATCAACCGCTTTTTGAGTCAATCTTTTTTTCAAAGATTTTCCTACAGAATCAGCTATTGTACTATTTGTAGTAGATGATTTATGTTTTGTTGAACCACCTTTTGAACCAATTATAAATCCTAATAATATTGAAGCACCAATTACAGGTAATGGATATTTTTTTACCACTTCTTTTGGAGAAATTGATTCAACAACTCCACCTTTTACTCCATCTATGGAGTTATCTAAACCCTCTTGAATTCGAGCTAAATTAGATTCTAATTGTAGTTTCTTCTCTGAAATTTTGTCTTGAGCTTTACCCATTTTCTTTTCCTTCTTTAAGCTCTTTTGGCTCTTCAATTTCTAGCTTTGTTTCATCACTTTTATCTTCAAGCGATTCTAAAACTCCAACCATTAATTGTTTCTGAATAGTATTTGCAATCCCAAACGGTTTCGAGAACGCAAGTATTAATCCAATAAGGATTAATGGAAGAGCTATTATGGCAAACCCTAATGCCTCATTATTCAGTACATCGCCTAAATAGATTGCTAATGCAATCATTCCGAATAAAAGTCCTGACCCGATTGTTGAAAACCCAATTATTTTTTGGATTGATATGCTAATCCAATGTGTAATTTGGTCACTTAGATTTAAAACAAATAAATCGATTCTTGTTTCAATGTATTCCCTTAGTTCGGAACTAAGTTGTTTTAATCTAGAGCCTAATTGGTCCATTAATCTTCTGATCTAAAAAGTCTAGCAATTATAAATCCAACTGCTAATCCAGCTGCTACACTTATCAAAGGATGCTCTCTTATTGTATCTTCAGCTTGTGTTTTAACCTCATCTACTCTCTGCTGGAAACTCTCATCAGCTAAGATGTCTCGTCCTTTATCAATTGCTCTATCTAAACGTTCGTTTAGATTCTGAATAATTTCTTCGTTCATGATTTGCCCTGTTAATGTTATTCTTACTTCTGTAATATACAAGAAACAGCAATTCGTTCCGCACCAATTTCTTATTCGTAGCGTAAACTTTCAATAGGGTCTAATCTTGAAGCTTTAAATGCTGGAAAAACTCCAAAAACTAATCCTATAAGAGTCATTCCAAAGAAGCTTCCAAAAACTGACCAAAGAGGAATAACAGGTTCAGTATCAATTAGTATAGCAACATAGTTACCGGCTCCAACACCTAGAATTAAACCTATAAGTCCTCCAATTTGGCAAACAAAAATCGCTTCCATTAAAAATTGGCTAACTATCGCCTTTCTAGTAGCTCCAACTGCTTTTCTAATCCCTATCTCTTTAGTACGCTCTGTTACAGAAACGAGCATAATATTCATTACTCCAATTCCAGCGCCTAATAGAGTAATTAATCCAATTGCGAAACCAGCAGCATATAAAACTCCTGTAAATGCATCAAAAGTTCCAGTAAGAGAATCGTTTGTTATCACTTCGAAATCATTTTCATCAGCAGGATTAACTCCGCGAATTACCCTCATTATTCCAGTAACTTCTTCAATTGTATCTTCTACTTTTGAGATTTCAGGAGCACGAAGTTGAATCCCAATCCCTCTATTTCCACCACCATAATTATTGATACCAGTGGTATATGGAATCAATACAATGTTATCGAAGGAATTACCAAAAATCTGACCTTTTTTTTCTAAAAGTCCAACTACTTGATATGGATTTCCATCAATTCGAACTGTTTTACCGAGAGGATATTCATTTGGAAAAAGTTCTACTTGAACATCTTTACCAAGTACAACAACATTTCGTTTATACTGTACATCTTCAGGTGTAATATTACGCCCATCACCTAGAGTAAACGCGTTATTCTCGATATACTCACTATTACTACCTCTAACGCGTACATCTGGATCTGTCTCCAAATCTCCATAAGTTATTTTAGTAAAACTAAATGATGTTAATGGTGAAGTTCCTTCTGCAATACGAGTTCTCTCTTCTAGTTCTTCAGCATCATCAAAAACAATATTCTTTCTATTTCTAAGACTTGAATCTCGAGGACCCATTTGTACAGCAGGGTTCTTTTGAACAGTTATAACATCACTTCCTAAAATACTCATGGTATTTGTAAAGAAATTGTCTAATACTGCTACAGCAGTTGTAGAAACTATTACTGAAAAAACACCTATTACTAATGCTAATAGTGTTAATAGAGAACGAATTTTATTCGCTTTTAAAGAATCAGTTGCCTGACTTACCGTCTCGAAAATTTGCATTATTCAAACCTCAATGATTCAATTGGATCAGATTTTGCTGCTTTATAAGCTGGAATAAAACCAAAAATTACGCCTACTAAAGTACATATCATAAAGGCTACAAAAACAACACTAAAATTCATTGTGGCAGTAAAAACTTGATCTATCATAATTGTTAATAATCCAGCTAAAGCCACACCCACTACGCCACCAACGATACATATCATTACTGCTTCAATTAAAAACTGAGTTAAAATCTCCCAAGATTTTGCCCCTACTGCTTTCCTTATACCAATTTCTTTTGTACGCTCTCGAACCGATACGAACATAATATTCATAATTCCAATACCCCCAATAAGTAAGGATAAACCAACGAGAACGAATCCTCCCATATAAAGTCCATTTTTAAAAGACGAAAGTTGTTCTTCAAATGCTTGAGGCTTATTAATCGCAAAATCATTTTCTTCAGCAGCATCGATATTACGTACTTGCCTCATTAAGCCCTCAATCTCGTACTCACCATCAAGAGCAGCTTGTTCGTTAGGAAATTTAACTCCAATCTGAATACCCCAACGAAGACCAAATATTTGACCGTATGATTTAATTGGAACAATCACTCTATTATCTGAGTCACCTAATCCCAAAAAGCTACCTTGTTTTTCTAAAATCCCAATAACTGTAAACTTTTGGCCACCCAATCTAATCTCTTTTCCTAATGGATCTTCTTCTTCGAATAAAGCATCCTGTAATGATTGTCCTATCACCGCCACTTTTACTGATGATCTAGCTTCTTCCTCTGTAAACATTCTGCCACGTTCAATATTTAAGCCCTGAATGTTTAGATAATTTGATGTGGCACCATTAATGCCAACATTCTCTGCATTTTTTTCATTATATCTAATGGAAACATTTCTATTTGCTGAAGCTGCTACATCACTTGCTAGTTTACTTTTCTCATCAAGAAAATCTACATATTCTAACTCCATTTCTTTTCTACCAGCATACACCCACCAATCATCATCACCATCCCATGGCCACTTTTCGATATAAACAACATTTGTACCAAGCATAGCCATACTACTATCAAAACTTTCATCCATGCCAGTAGTTACTGAATCAACCACAGTAACCATAGTTATTCCAATAATTATACAAAGCGCTGTTAGAAAAGATCTAACCTTGTTAATCGCTAGGGCCCTAAGCGCTACTTTTACGCCTTCAATTAAGCTATTTATGAATCTCATGACTTTTAGAATGGATTGGTTAAGCGAACACCTACGAAGAACAATAGCTTTCGTTTCACTTGAAATAAAAATAAGCGTTTTAATTTAAAGAAAGGAGTTGAAATTTTCTGAACTCAATGAAAAGTTCTTACATTAAATGAAAAAATAATATGAATGTTGATGTTTTAGTTTTTGCTGCTCACCCTGATGACGCCGAGTTAAATTGTGGAGGAACAATTGCTGCATTAGTTTCTCAAGGAAAATCTGTTGGTATAGTTGATTTAACTGAAGGTGAGATGGGCACTCGAGGTACTATCAAAACAAGGAAAATTGAAGCTGATGAAGCTTCTAAAGTTCTTGGTATAAGTTATCGATCTAATCTTAATTTAGGTGATTCGATCATTGAGAATGATCGAGAGAATCAAATTAAAATAATAACCGAAGTAAGAAAGTGTAGACCACATATCTGTATAATTGGGGCACCATATGATCGACATCCAGACCATGGTAAAGCTACCAAGCTCTGCATTGATGCATTATTCTATTCAGGATTAGCTAAAGTTGAGACCGAGTCTTCTCATAAACCTTGGCGACCAAAACATATTTTATATTATATGCAGGACCGCCCTTTTGAACCTGATTTCATTTTTGATATTTCAGATCATTGGGAAACAAAAAAGAAAGCGATTCTTGCTTTTTCAACTCAATTCAATGTTGATGATCCAGGCAAGGAACCTGAAACTTATATATCCTCAAATAAATATTTTAAACAACTTGAAGCACGTGCAAGATATTTTGGACATCTAGCAGGCTTTGAATTTGGTGAACCACTCAAATATCATGATGGTCCTGTAGGACTTAACTCGTCATCTATTTTCTTTGATAATAATCCTACTAGATAGTTCACTTTTTAGAAAAGAAAATTGTCATATTATTTTTTGATGTTCATTTTTAAAGATATTACATAGTCTATTATATCAATTAAGATATATTTTATTCATCAAATGTAGCTAATATGAAAAAGATAATTTATTCAATAGTCATTTTATCATTTCTTGGATCAATGGGTTGTGTATCAACACTAAAAGAAGAACAATCGGAATCACTTGGTATTTTTAACAATACCACAGATGTTGGTAATGTTTTACACCCAGGCTCAGTTACTTATAATGATGAATCTGGAGAATATATACTAACTGGATCGGGATTTAATATGTGGGGTGATACCGATGAAATGCGTTTCTTATGGAAAGCTATTCAAGGTGATTTTATTCTTAGGGCAGAAGTTGAATTTATAGGTAAAGGTGTAGATCCTCATAGAAAAATTGGATGGACTGTACGAAATAGTCTAGATCCTAATTCAGCTATGGTTAATGGAACTGTTCATGGAGATGGTTTAATCTCACTGCAATACAGAAAATCAGATGGAGCTGAAACCGAACAAGTTGTTTCACCAGATAGCAGTTCTAATATTATTCAGCTTTCACGAATCGGTGATACTTATTCATTCTCAACTGCATTAAAAGGCGAATCTTTTACAACTGTTGAAACTTCAGATGTGAGTTTAAAAAATGAAGTACTTGCAGGTGTCTATATCTGCGCACATAATCCGGAAGTAATTGAAAAAGCTATCTTTAAAAATGTAAGAATTATAAAACCTGCACCAGATGATTTAGTACAATACCAAGAGTATTTAGGTAGCCGAATGGAAGTATTAGATATTGAGGCAGGTATTCGAAAAGTTATTTTTGAATCAGAACATTCTATTCAAGCTCCAAATTGGACCGTTGACGGAAAAAGACTTATTTATAATTCAAATGGTTTTTTATATAACTATTTGTTCGATTCAGAGGAAATTACGCAGCTTAATACAGGTTTCGCTACAAATAATAATAACGATCATGTTCTTTCTTTTGATGGGAAAATGATTGCAATTAGTCATCATAACCCTGATGATGATAATACATCTACTATATATACTCTACCAATTGATGGTAGTGAAAACCCAATACAAGTTACCAAATCTGGTATTGGAGCATCTTATCTGCATGGGATTTCACCTGATAATCAAACCGTAATCTTTACAGGACAACGGAATGGTAAATATGATATATACGCTGCTGATGTATCTACAATGCAAGAAACACAACTAACTGATACTCAAGGTCTCGATGATGGTTCTGAGTATTCACCAGATGGAAAACATATTTATTTAAATTCTACTCGATCTGGAACAATGAAGTTATGGAGAATGAATGCAGATGGAAGTGAACAAACACAACTCACTTTTGATGACAATTATAATGATTGGTTCCCTCATGTATCACCTGATGGAAAGTGGATTGTATTTCTAAGTTTTGGAACAGATGTGAGCCCATCCGATCATCCCTTTTATAAACAAGTAACGCTACGTTTAATGTCTATAGATGGAAGCAAAGAACCAATAATCATCGCTTATATTTATGGTGGTCAAGGAACAATCAATGTACCAAGCTGGTCACCCGATAGTAAAAAAATAGCCTTCGTCAGTAATTCAGGTAAGTTTAATTAGCCGACAATACCTTTTTTATGCAATCGTTTCTAAATCACTTTTTCGGATAATATCTAATCCGTTTTCAATTAATTTTTTATATGCTTTTATATTTTTGAGTTCATCTAAATAAGAAAGGATTTCGTTTTTTATTCCTAACTCTTTCTCATTTGCTAACTCGTATAATTCTAATGTAAGAAGCCAATCAGTGGAAAAATCTTTTTTTAATTTTTTGAAAACCTTAGTGATGTCCTCTGTGTTGTATGATGTTGATTCTCGTAAATTTCTAACCATTTCGTACAAATCATAAAGCTCTCTATCCTTAACAGAATAATTTATTTTATGTGTTTTAGTTTCAGAAACTTTACCAATATCTCCAAATGAATGTACATCAGCTGGACCTGCATATGCTGAAACTACTTTTTTACCAATCGCCATGTCATAAACTCCCCATTCTGGCATAAATAGGATTTGATCTTTATAAGAAACCGTACAATCATCGATGGTGATTAAAAGTATCTTTCCCCTTAAGTCGCGAGTTCCAGTAATAATTTTACCTTCAACTATGACCCCACTTTCAAATTCAAGTCTAGTAGTTTTTCCCTCATAAATACCATAGGCATCTAAATCTCTTGGTGCCATATCTTCAATAGGTAAATTAATACCCTTTAACTTACCTATTGGGCTTCCAAAGCCATCCATATGATTAAATGTTCCATGACCGATTAGTTCTTTATCTCTATTAGATAGTGCAGTTGGGCCTTTTGTTTGAATATATGCCACATTCCCTTTTTGGTCTTCTATAACACTACTAAAATTACCTGAAATTTGAATTCCAGTGCTTAACTCAATCGTTCCTAAACCTTTCGAATCTATAAGCTTCTTAACTCCATCGAGGCCACCTGCTCTTATCGCCATTGTATTAGCGAACTCTTCCAAAACCTGACTAAGGAAAGCAAAATCTGGAGTTACAAACAGTTGGGGTTGCTGATTTGTTATATCAAAGTTTTGATATGCAGCATCAATTGAATATGATATTTTCTTTACTTCTGGCTTTAAACAGTCCTTACTTTCTCCAATTGAAGACAGTAAGCCTGCTCCATAAATCTTTGGCTTACTCACATCACCAATAAGACCATATTCAACAGTCCACCAATGAAGATTCCTAATCTTAGCCATTTCCGATAGTTCGCCCATATTTTCTTGCAAAAATTCAACCTGTTTTTGAGCTTCATCAACCTCTTCTTTCGATGAGTTAGGATCTTCTTTCAAGATGGATAACAAGCGAATAGCTTCATACATCTCATAATCATGAGATGATGAAATTGCTTTACTACCAATTTCACCAAATCGTCTTAAGTATTCTGCGTACTCAGGATTAGCAATAATAGGGGCATGACCTGCAGCTTCATGTATGATATCTGGAGCAGGAGTATACTGAACATGATCAATAGTCCTCATATCAGATGCAATAACCAAAACATTATAGGCTTGAAATTCCATGAACGCATTTGGAGGAATAAAACCATCCACTGAAACGGCAGCCCAACCAATATCTTTCAAAATTCTATTCATTCCTGCCATTCGAGGAATGTTATCAATCGTAATTCCCGTTTTTTCTAAGCCTTCATAATAGGAACCGTGAGCAACTTTACTTAAGTAATCTACATTCATCCGCATTACATAACGCCATACAGCTTGATTCTGTGCAGTATACTCTTCATAGGGTTGTCTAACTATGAATTTATGTAGATGCTTTGGAAGTTTTTTAGTCACTTCATTTAATTCAAAATGAGCCATAAAAAGTACGTTGTTTCATATTAGAATTAATGTGTTGCATTCCTTTAATGGTAGCGCTTTTTTGATAAAATTTGAAGTCAATTCTTGTTAATCCTAAATCATATTATACATACTTAGAACAATTGAAAATATTGAACTAGTGCATCAGAATTACAGCAAAATTTAATTGAGGCTAGCATAAAATTAAATAGTATTTAAAATAGCTGTGAAGTTTTAGTAATTCAAAATGAACGAATGAAAGTATTTATTTCTAAATAACTAACAGAGAATTAGAAAGTCACTTTAACTTTGGTTCTTGTTGACTTAAACAGTGAAAGCTTCCCAAACCCCAAATCAAATTTGATGAATCAATTCCAACTACTTTTCTATTAGGTAAGCAACTTTGTAGAATTTCTAGTGCTTTATCATCATTTGAATCGCCGAAAATAGGGACAATTACATATTTATTAGAAATGTAAAAATTAGCATACGACATTGGTAATCGTTGACCCTCATAATACCTAGCATTTGGTATTGGAAGTTCAATTATCCGAATTGGACTCCCATCCTCCAACTTCAAGCTTTTAAGTAATTCTAAATTTTCTTTAAGTGGTATATAATTTTCATCTGATTCATCTTCTTCTATAACTGTAACCACAGTATCTTCATTTATAAAACGAGTCAAGTCATCAATATGGCCATCGGTATCATCTCCAACAATACCATCTCCAAGCCAAAGAATATTTGTAACGCCATAATAATCTCGCAAATACTGTTCAATTTCATCTTTTGTAAAATGCGGATTACGGTTCTGGTTCAACAAGCAAGAAGTTGTAGTTAACACTGTTCCCTTCCCATTGAAATCAACAGAGCCTCCTTCCATAATGATATGAGCTTGTGAAACTGGTAACCCTAGTTGAATTGCAATCCTTGTTGGTATTACATTGTCCAAATCAAATGGTGGATATTTTCCACCCCATGCATTATACCTCCAATCCACAATAATTTTTTTATCTGATTCCTTATTCAATAAAAAAGCAGGGCCATGATCACGACACCAAGCATCGTTTGTCGGATTTTCATAAAAGAATATTTGGGACATATCGGCGCCGGACTCTTTGATTTTAGAAAAAGCATTTTCTGCCATCTCTTTATCCCGAACATTTATCTTCACCATCTCCCCTTCGGCTATCAATTTGATAAAATTGCAATATGGTTTGTAGATCGTTTCGATTTTCCCAGGCCAGGTATCCGGGTTATGAGGCCAACTCAGCCAAGTTGCTTCATGTATTGCAAATTCTGCAGGAAAGTAAAATCCTTGATCAGCTGGTATTCCATCAAAGGTAGATTTATGAATCCAATCTTTTGGGGCTTCAACTAGATTCATCTTCATCTTCATCTAAAAACCGTTTAGTAATAGGTTGATAAGAATCAATGCGCCGGTCTCTTAGGAATGGCCAATGAGTTCTAAATTGATTCGATTCTGTCATCGAAAGACTTTCAACATGTATTTCTTCTTCAGAATGAGAGGATTTGTATAACACTCTTCCAAAAGAGTTTGTAATGAAAGAACCTCCCCAAAAACTCATCTCTCCTTCTTTTCCGACTCGGTTTACAGACACTACTGGAACTCCATTTGCAACTGAATGAGATCGCTGAATGGTTTGCCAAGCTTGATATTGTTCATCGTTTGTAGCTTCATTCTGAGACTCATGCCAACCGATTGCAGTAGGATAAAAAAGCATTTCAGCACCCATTAAGGAAGTAATACGAGCTGCTTCGGGATACCATTGATCCCAACAAATCAATACCCCAATTTTTGCAAATTTAGTTTTGAAAACTTTATAACCTAAATCACCCGGTGTGAAATAGAATTTCTCAAAATAACCTGGATCATCAGGAATATGCATTTTGCGATATTTTCCTAAATAGGTTCCATCAGCATCTAATACTGCCGTTGCGTTATGATATAGTCCTTCAGCTCTTTTCTCAAAAAGAGACGCAATTATTACAACCCCTAATTCTTTAGCTACTTTTGATAATATATCTGTACTTGGTCCTGGTACAGATTCAGCTAATTTAAAATGCTCATATTCTTCAACATCACAGAAATACAAAGACCTAAATAACTCTTGAAGACAAATAATCTGCGCTCCACTGGCAGCGGCTTCCTTTATTTTCTCGATAGTTTTTCTAAGATTATCCTCAGGATTGGATGAACAAGTCATCTGTACAATCCCAATATTTACTTTCCGATCAGTCACTTCTTTCCTTTTTTTATTCTAGTGAAAGGTATGGATTAAACAGGGTTCTTGAAATACTTTGGTTACAGAGATCAATAGGACTTAATAGAACTGTGGGATTTATTTATAGAGAAAGATTTCCTTCTTCAAAACAAGCTTTGATTTCAGCTTGTAAAAACTCACAAATAGATGAATTCCCTGTAATAATACGTTTTCCAAATAATTGATTTTGCTCACCTTTCCAATCGGTAGAAATCCCACCTGCCTCTTGAATTATTAACATCCCAGCTGCTATATCCCATGGATTTAATCCATATTCGTAAAACCCTTCTACTCTACCTGCAGCAACACAACAAAGGTCATAGGAAGCTGCGCCTGCTCTACGAATACCATGTGTTTTCTGCATCATATTTTTAAGTACTTGAAGGTATGGATCTACTAATTCGAATTGACTATATGGAAATCCAGTTGCAATCAATGCTTTCGAAGGGATTGTGATTTCTGAAATTGAAAGTCTTTCATCTCCTAAATAGGCACCTTGTCCATCTACTGCCCAAAACCATTCATCATTGGCTACTTCAAGAACGAGCCCAACTTTTGGCTTCCCATCTTCCCAAAATGCAATAGATACACAATAAGGTGCGAATCCATGAGAAAAATTGGTAGTCCCATCAATAGGATCGATAATCCAAACTCTGCCATTTGGTAGTTCTGTATATGTGTTTGATTCTTCAGCAAGAAATTGATCTTTTGGAAAAACTGACTTTATTACTTCAATGATTTTCTTTTCAGAGGCTAAATCAGCATCAGTAACCAAATCATTCTTTCTTTTTAATTGAATAGCAAAAGATTCATCTGATCTATAAGTTCTGATTATTTCAGCAGCTTCAGATGCAGCTTTTCGTGCTATTTCTAGTTCTTTTTGGTACATAATTTTTGAGAGTTATTAGATATTAAGCCATAGAATCTTGCAGATTCTTCGGAAGTACCTTCAGAATGTTCATTAACAGAGAATGATGTAATGAACATTGAATCATTCTTTATTTTTAATTGATGAATTGAATCCTTTAATCTAACCTAAAATTTGAAGATATTTGACTCTTAATCATTCATTTCAATTTAAGTTTTAATGATCATCCCTATTGCTAGCGATCACGCTGGGTTCAAAGCTAAAACCATCACTAAAGAAATTTTGGAGAGCCTGGGCCATACACCTGTTGATTTTGGAACTCATTCTGAAGATTCAGTTGATTATCCTGATTTTGCAATTCAAGTTTCAGAACGAATTAATTCAGGTGAATATGCACAAGGCATAATTCTTTGTGGAAGTGGTCAAGGAGTTTGTATGACTGCAAATAAGTACCCAAAAGTAAGGGCTGCATTAGTGTACAATCATAAGGTATCTGAGATGACTCGCCTTCACAATAATGCAAATATACTTTGTATTCCGGGTAAAGAGTTGGAAGATGACGAAACCGAACTTAAAGCAATTTTAACAGCATGGTTTGGAGCCGAGTTTGAAGGCGGCAGACACCTTCGTCGCATTGAAAAAATAGAATCTCTCACACAAAAAGATATTAGTTGATGAAATCTATCCAAGAGCAAGATCCAAAAATCTTTGACCTACTTGAAAAAGAAACAGTACGACAAAACACCAATCTTGAGCTAATTGCATCTGAAAATTTTGTAACTCGTGCTGTTCTTCAAGCCAATGGAAGTAACCTTACAAATAAATATGCGGAAGGTTATCCAGGTAAAAGATATTACGGTGGATGTGAATATGCCGATGTACTTGAAGATATTGCCCGCGACCGTGCCAAAGAACTTTTTGGTGCAGATTGGGTAAATGTTCAACCTCATTCTGGAGCTACAGCTAATGCCGCAGTATATTTAGCATTGATGAAACCAGGTGAAACGCTGTTAGGTTTCGACTTAGCACATGGTGGTCATTTAACTCATGGTTCTCCTGTTAATTTCTCAGGCATTTATTTTAAGCCAGAATTCTATGGTGTAGAAAAAGAAACTGGTCGCCTAGATTACAATAAGATTCGTGAGAAAGCCAAAGCTGTTAAGCCGAAAATGATTTCAATAGGTGCCTCAGCATACTCACGTGATTATGATTATGAAGCTTTCAGAAGTATTGCTGATGAAGTTGGTGCATTATTATGGATGGATATGGCACATACAGCTGGATTGATTGCTACTAAGGTATTAAATGATCCTCTCCCTCATGCTCACGTGGTAACTACTACTACTCATAAAACGCTAAGAGGACCTCGTGGTGGAATGATTTTAGTTGGTAAGGATGGAGAAAATACCCTTGGAGTAGTTGCTCCAAAATCGGGACGAGTAAAAAACTGGAGTGAAGTATTAGACTCTGCTGTTTTTCCAGGAACACAAGGTGGACCATTAATGCATGTGATTGCAGCTAAAGCTGTTGCTTATGGTGAAGCACTACAAGATTCTTTTAAAAAGTATCAGCTTCAAACTCAGAGTAATGCCAAAGCACTTGCTGCTAAATTTGTTGAGCTTGGTTATAATATTGTAAGTGGAGGAACTGATAATCATTTAATCCTCATTGATCTCAGAAATAAAGGCATTAACGGGAAAATTGCAGAAGAATCCCTTGGTAAAGCTGCCATTACTGTTAATAAAAATATGGTTCCTTTTGATACTGAGAGTCCTTTTGTAACATCTGGAATACGCATTGGAGCTCCTGCAATGACAACACGTGGGCTCAAAGAAGCTGAATTTGAATTTATTGCAGTTCTAATAGATAAAGTGATCCAAAATCCCTCGAACGAGGATATCCATAAACAAGTTACTGGAGAAGTTGCTGCATTGTGTGAGCGATTCCCTCTATATGATTTCGTAACTGCATAATTTCTCAATTTGTCTACAGAACAACGTCAAATAATGGGAGCTGAACCTCCCAAAGTAGTTAAACCAGCTGATCGTACCGATCAAATGTCTTTCCTTGAGCATTTGGAAGAACTACGCTGGAGAATTATTAAAGGATTTATTGGAATTATTGCAGGAGTTATTGTAGCCTTTATTTTTTCTGATTTTGTAATTGATGCAGTTCTACTTGGGCCTACTAAAGCAAGTTTTTTTATGTACGACATCATTAAAGTAGATGCCATTGATCTTACTCTTCAAAGCAGGAAACTACCAGGTCAGTTTTTTACTTTTTGGGGAATGCTTTTTATATCAGGTTTTATCATTGGATCTCCGATTTTTATATATCAGATTTGGGCGTTTATTGAGCCTGCTTTAGAGACTAAGGAAAAGTGGAAAACTATAGTAAGTGCACTTTTTATCACTCTTTTCTTTTTGATTGGTGTTGCATTTGGATACTTAATATTAGTTCCTTTTGCTCTTCAGTTCTTTGCTTCTTTCAATATTTCATCATCAGGAATTGTCCGAAATGACTTCGATATAAATGAATATTTTAGTTCAGTAGCAATGTGGGTTATCTCTTGTGGAATGATTTTCCAAGTACCAATTGTAAGCTACGCTCTTTCTAAAATTGGTATTTTAACACCAGCTTTTCTTAGAACATATCGCCGCCATGCGCTAATTATTTGTTTGGTTATGGCTGCTCTACTTACTCCTCCCGATCCGATTTCTCAAATACTAATTGCGATGCCATTAGCAGTATTATATGAGTTTTCAATCTGGGTAAGTTATATAGCGGGCAAACAACGAGAAAAAGAACTCAAAAAAGCATTTGGTGAAACAGAGGCTTAAAGATTAAAATTTTCATTTTTAAGAAAGCAGTTTTTATCAAAATGATGCAGTATCTTTAAGGCTGCGAATTCACATAATAAAACTATAAAAAATGGGTTTAATACCCATACATAGAACGCATAAAATTTAATTAATGAATTTTAAATTCCTCCTTTATTTACTACCCATTTTCTTTCTCATTACGGCATGTGGAGGAGATAATCGCACATCTATTTCTTTCGATTACTCTGATGCTCCGGCTTTTCCAGATACTGCCAATGCTGTATCTAAAGTTTTTTCAGATACAGGTTTAATCTATTATGTAATTACAGAAGGTGATTCAAGTTCTTTTGAATTGACCATTCGAGATGACATGTTTGTCTACTACACAACCAGAAATCTTGACGGTGATATTGTTTCAAGTTCATTTGTAAATGGAAGTACATCTCCTCGAAGAGTAAATAATGTAGGTTTACAAACAACTATTGGTTTTGGGGGACAAGGTCTAATTGAAGGGATATTGGGAATGAAAGAAGGAGAACGAAGACTCTTAATAATCCCTGATGAAATCAATACGACTGATCAAACAATTACGATCGATTTTGAGCTAGTTTCCATTGCTTATTAATTTTCAAAGGTATTCTTTAACTACTCTTTCTTTTATACTTGTAGTAATTTCATAAGGAATGGTATTTGCTTTTTTTGCCCATTCTTTAGCTGAAAGTTCATTCCCTTGTAACAAATATATCTCTGTACCTTTCTCATAATAATCATTTCTTAGAAAGACCAGAGAATAGTCCATACTGATTGTCCCGACTTGATCGTAATACTCTTCTTTAATTTTTATTTTAAATGAATTAGTTAATACACGAGGAATTCCATCACTATATCCAGCAGGAATTATGCCTATAAACCCATCCATAGGAGCTATCCATTTTGCACCATAACTTGCTGAATCCCCTGCTTTAACTTTTTTCACCTGCATTAAAAATGACTTCCAATCTAAAATTGGCTCTAAATCGGGAACTTCAACATTACCTGCTCCATATCCATATAGACAAACTCCTGGACGAACAGCATCAAATTGCAAATCTAAATCTCTATAGTGGAAGATTCCTCCAGTATTAGCAGTATGTGTCATCCATTCTGAAGGAAATTGAGCTCGAATTTCTTTAAAGAGATTTAACTGTGTTTCAACTTCAGGGTTATTGGGATCATCAGATTTAAAAAAATGTGTGTAGATACCAGTACACTTTAATTGAGGATAATTAGAAATTGATTTCACTAATTCGCTCACTTGCTCAGGTAGAACGCCTAAGCGATGCATCCCAGTATCAATATTTATATGATATTCTGTACCCTCATCAAGTACATTTAATGAATCAATTTCAGCAAGTGTAGCTGTTAAACCATATTCTTTATAAATGTGAGCAGTCTGTTCTCTCGGGGCTTCAAAAACTAAAATGGGATTCTTAATTCCAGATTCACGAAGTACTTTTCCTTCCACAACACGTGCAACACAAAACCATTCAACTCTATCTTTAATATGATTTGAAATCGGTATAAGTCCATGACCATATGCATTGTCTTTAACAACTGCCATACGTTGTACACCGGGGTTTAATCTTCGATCAACTGCATCTAGATTATGGTCCAACTTTGATAAATGAATGATCACTGTAGAATTCAACTAAACCACTTTTTCTTTTTTGACTTTTTTAGAATTACTTGAGCTGCATTATGCCCTGCTGCTCCAAAAACTCCCCCACCTGGATGACAAGAAGCGCTTGAAAGGTACAAGTTTTTAATCGGGGTTTCATATCTGCTCATTTCAGGTATTGGACGAAACATGAACATTTGGTCAAAACTCATTTCTACATGCATCACATTTCCTTTTAACAAACCATGTTTTCTTTCGATATCCAAAGGTGATTGAATATACCAATCTATGAGTTTTCCTTTCATATTAGGTGCATAGTCTACCACTACATCATAAATTTTCTGAGCTTCTTGCTCTCTAATATCATCCCATTTTAATCCATTTGCTAATTCATATGGATGCCACTGTGCCCAAACAAACATGGTATGTTTTCCATCTTTTGCAACTTCTGGATCAATCTTAGAAAAGGTCATTGCTAATACCGCGGGCTTTTCTGGTGGCAGTTTTTTAGTGTAATCACCAATCGCATTTTTCATGTATTGAACCGACGGAGCCATTAACTGAATACCATTATGAATATAAGGATCATCTGGAGCTGCGGTATATTGAGGTAGTTCTTCTACCGCACATCTAATAACCATTCCAAATCCATTACCAACGTTAATATCCTCTACTTTCTTAAACATCGAATCACCTAAATGTTCCCGACCAACCATTTTCATCATCGTTGTTTGAACATGAGCGTTTGATACTATAATTGGAGCTCTGAACTCTTCACCTTCTTCAGTCTGAACGCCAATTGCTTCCCCATTTTCAATTAATATCTTCATTATGGGATGATTAGCTTTTACTTCCCCCCCATGGGCTTCAATTAAATTTTTCATAGCCTGAGTAAGCATTCCACTTCCACCTTTTGGATGCTTGGCTCCACTTTGATGTAACATAGATTGCCATCCCGCAAAATCACCCGTCGCAGAATGGTCTGGTAAAGGGCCAGATTGTGCCGCAAACCAAAGTAAAGCAGCTTTCATATGTGGACTATCAAAAGCATCATCTACCACTTTTCCATAGCTAGATAGAATTTTTTGAAGACCAGAAGTACTTTCACCTTTTTTAAACATGGCTCCATCTTTGATTTGAGCCTTTGCCAATTCAGCTATAATTCCACCAGTTGTTGGTTTTGTCATGAAAGCTTTTAAAACACCTTTATTAATCTTCCCCCAAAAATCGATAAATTCTTTGTAGTTCTTTACATCTTCTGGGGCAACTTTTGAAATTGATTCCAAAGTTCTATCCACATCTTTCCAAAAATGGATTACACCTTTACCTGTAGAAACTGGATAAGACATAATCGGATCCATATCGATATACTCGAGGCCATATTTTGTTAGCTCAAGCTCTTCAATAATACCAGTTTGGTGAATCATAATATGAACTGAAGAACCAACATCCATTAAGAACCCATTTGGATTTTCAGGAGATTCAAACATTCTTTCGGTACAAACTGCTCCACCAATTGTGTCTCTGCGCTCAAGTACTAATACTTTGAATCCATTTTTTGCGAGATAACATCCCGTTGTTAATCCATTATGTCCAGAACCGATTATAATAGCATCGTAAGAATTCATATGGGTAAGATAAAACGAATTGATTGAAAGCGTAGATTTATTAAGTTGTTTACTAGGTTGATAACTATAATACTAATGATGTCATTCAGAGCGAAACGAAGATTCTGTAAAATTGAATATTCTATTTCAAAATTTTTGCAGATTCTTCGGTTATAGCTTCAATAAGACTTTAATCTGATTATATGAAAATAGGCCGACTTGAAGTAGAGCAACTAAGTGAAGGTATTTTTGATGTTTACGAGAATGGAATTTTCCAAAAACTGGATACTAATGATATTACCTCCAGAAAAGAGTTTGAGGAAGTCCCGACTAGTTCAAGGCAAATTGGAATAGATCCTATTCTAATTCGAGATGGTAAGCATGTTGTTTTACTCGATACTGGCTTAGGTTGGGGATTAGATGCTAAAAGTAATTATACCAATACATCAAATCTCAAATCCAACCTCGATATTTTTGGACTTTCGTTAAGCGATGTTACCCATGTAATACTCACTCATCTTCATTTCGATCACTCCGCTGGATGTACTTATGTTGATGATACCGCTACTACTCAACTCACTTTACCATACGCCAATTACTTTGTACAAAAACTAGAATGGCATTATGCCGTTCAAAGAATGGGAGAAATAAATCCTGTGCAGGGAAGTGACTATAATCTTGATGAGTTTTATAAGTTATATGCCGAAGAGAAATTAGTTCTAATAACTGATGCTGCTTTTGAACTTTTACCAGGAATTACTCTTATTAAAACCGGAGGTCATACACCTGGTCATCAAATTGTGAAAATTCAAGATGGTGGCGAAACAGCATACTTTTTAGGTGATTTAGTTCCTGACGAATATCATCTAAATAACTATGCAATGAAGGAAATGGATATTGATCCAATTCAATCTAAAAAAGCTAAAACCTTAATACTTAGGCAAGCTGTAATTGAGAAAGCTGCAATATTCTTTTACCACTCAATACATATTAAAAATGGAGTGCTCGTGCAAGATGAAGAAAAACGATATGCATTACTGGATGTGAAATGAAAAGAAATAGTTTACCCCTACTACTTATCATTATATTTTCTGTGCTTTCTGGATGCAAAAATAAAGAAATAAATAAAGAGAATGTATTAGTTAGTCCACATATACAATATGAATCTTACACTGCATCCGAAACAGACTTATTAATCTCAAGAAGTGAATATCAGGATAAATTATATGGTTTTTGGTTAGCACAGAGTATTGCAAACTGGACAGGATTAGTTACTGAAATGGATAAGATTGGTAATATAGGTGAGATAAAAACTGGGGAATTCTATACTAGAGCAGATTGGGGCAAACCAGATAAACCTAGTATTTGGGGAGAAGGAATCCCAAGTGCTTTATCTCCTACTATAGACTTTGTTTTTGAAGATTCTTCTGGAGTTTGGGGTTCTGATGATGACACAGACATTGAATACATCTATCAACAATTACTTTATGAAAACAAGACCTCAATGCTCAGTCCTGAACAGATTCAAAAGGGGTGGTTAACTCATATTATGCCCGAAGAGGAGAATTATCTGTGGGTCTCTAATCAGGCCGCATTCGACTTAATGCAAGAAGGTGTATTACCTCCCGAGACTAGTAATCCTGAGTTGAATCCCCATTGGGAAATGATCGATGCTCAACTTACTACAGAAATCTTTGGACTTTTTTCACCTGCAAGACCTGATGTCGCTCGGAAAATGGCATTACTCCCAATTCAAACAACCGCCAGAGAAGAAGCTCAATGGATTTCTGAGTTTTATGTAAGTATGTATGCTCAAGCAATTAATGTATCCATTGAAGATCCGATAAAAGATCAATTGATTAAACATGCTGAATATTCCAAAGAGCTGTTCCCGGTTGATTCATATCCTGCTAAAATGTATTCCTTTGTTAAATCAAGATATGATTCAGGAATACCATGGGAGCAAACCAGAGATGAAATTTATCAACGTTATCAAGTCGAAGAGCAAGATGGATACGATATAACTTCTCAGAATTTATACTGCAATGGATGTTTTGCTGCCGGTATAAATTTTAGTGCGAGTTTGGTTAGCCTGTTTTACGGTGAGGGTGATTTGATTGAAACTATAAAAATAGGAGCATTAACAGGTTGGGATTCTGATAATCCCACTGCTACTTGGGGTGGAATGCTAGGCTTTATTTATGGTAAAGAAAGAGTTGAGAAAGCATTTAATAGAGAATTTTCTGAGACTTTTTATATCCATCGAACTCGTATTGGTTTCGACAATGATGGCTACGATACTTTTACAAACATGGCAGAAAAAGGTGTTTTTATAACAGATCGAGTTGTTCAAGAAGAACTTAATGGAGGAATAGATCTAGATAAGAATGTTTGGTACATCCCTTTATCTGATATTAGAAAATAATGACAACTCCCGAAATTAAAATCTCAGAAGAGTTGAAGCTAATTGGAAGGAAGATCGAAACCTCACTTTCTGAGAACAGAATAGGTGAACTTTGGCAAAATTTCAGACGAAAACAGAGGGAAATTAACTACCAAGTTAGTCAAAATTCCTTCTCGGTAGAGGTTTATAAAGAAGGTTTAGAGATGAAGAACTTCACCCCACACACTCTATTTGAAAAATGGGCGGCTGTTGAAGTATCAAAATTTAAAAATGTTCCAGATGGTTTAGAAGAGCTTATTATCTCTAGTGGTAAATATGCTGTATTTACTTTCAAAGGGCTTCATAGTTCTTATCCTGAATTCTACCATTATATTTTCTCTAAATGGCTTCCAAAATCTGGATTTAAATTAGATCATCGTCCTCATTTCGAAATATTGGGGGAGAAGTATTTTGGACCTATGAATCCCGAATCTGAAGAAGAGGTTTGGATACCTATCCAATGAATAAGTGAATCCTACTTTAATTCAAAAGTCTACTAATTAATAAATAAAACTTACTTATTCATCGAAATTAAGAAGTCTTCATTGTTCTTAGTTCCTTTAATCTTATCGATCAAAAACTCCGCTGCTTCGAATGAATTCATATTAGTAAGATAGCGACGAAGTAGCACTACTTTTTCACGTTCTGCATCAGATACAAGAAGCTCTTCCCTTCTTGTTCCACTTCTAAAAATATCGATAGCTGGATAAATTCTACGATCGGAAATTCGACGGTCTAATACAATCTCACTATTACCTGTTCCTTTGAATTCTTCAAATATTACATCATCCATCCTAGAACCTGTTTCAACAAGAGCGGTTGCTATAATTGTAAGTGAACCACCACCTTCAATATTTCTAGCTGAACTAAACATTTGACGTGGAATCTTAAGTGCTTCAGAATCTACACCACCACTCATAGTTCTACCTTTATTATTCGCTCCTACATTATAAGCACGAGCTAATCTTGTAATAGAATCCAATAGAAGTAATACGTCATGTCCACTTTCAACCAATCTTTTAGCTTTCTCAAATACTATTTCTGAAAGTCCGATATGGTTTTCTGGTTTCTCATCAAATGTAGAAGCAACTACTTCAGCACCTTTAACTGAACGCTCCATTTCAGTTACTTCTTCTGGTCTTTCATCTATCAACAAAATCAAAATCTTTGTTTCAGGATGATTAGTAGCAACTGCATTCGCAATATTACGGAGTATGGTAGTTTTTCCAGTTTTTGGTTGTGCAACAATCAACTGTCGTTGCCCTTTACCAACTGGAGAAAATAAATCAATAAATCGTGTTGTATACTCACGCGGGTCATACTCTAAGGTATAACGGTCATCAGGGTGGATTGGAAGCATATCATCAAATACTCCACGGTTATCCATATCTGTTGGAATTCTACCATTTACACCTTCAACTCTTAAGAGCGCAAAATAACGCTCTCCTACTTTTGGAGGTCGAATAATTCCGATAACACAATCACCTTGGCGAAGTCTAAATCTCTTTATTTGAGATGGAGAAACATAAATATCGTCTGGACTCGCTTTGTAATTATAATTAACCGAACGAAGGAAACCATAGCCATCAGGTAAAATCTCTAACGTACCTTCATTTATTAGATATGGTCCAAGTTGATCTGAAATATCTTTAAGACGTTCTGCTAATGTTAATGCATCTGAATTAGGAAGTTGATCGTGCTCATGACGACGATTATTATTATTCCTATTCTGATTTCTTTGCTTACGCTGATTCTCTTGCTGCTTTCTTCTTCTTTCCTTCTCTTTTTCTATATCTTCGTCGCTTTCCTTTTTATAGGAAACAATATGAGAATGAGACCCATAGGATGTTTTTTCACCATCTTTTTGGCTAGCTGTTTCAGCTTCAGGTTCTACCGTTTCCTTAACTTCTTCAGGTTCAGAAACATTGTTGGTTTCTTCAACAGGTATCTCGATGCGTTCCCTCTTAGGAATCCTAGCCCTCATACGTCTTGGAGCTACTTCTTGATCAATATTTCCATCACTCGAAAGTTCTGTAATACGATCGATAAGTTCTTGCTTTTTTACACCTGTAACCCGTTTGATACCTGCAGACTTAGCAATTACCTGTAATTCGGGAAGTTTTTTAGTTTTTAAGGACTCTAGCTCTCCAGCTGAAAGTCTACCTGTCTGGTTATCTGACATATAATATGTATGCTATTGCGATATTATTCTTACTGAATTTGGGGAGAATGCTGAATTATCATCATTAGGATAACTTTTAAAGCACTCAATCAGGTAAGGATGAAAAAGAGTAGATGACTAAGGTTTTTTTATGTATTCGCTTAGCCATCGCTTTATTGTTGAGTAAAAGTAAAAACTTCCAGCAAAAATTACTAACTCTGTCTTCAATTCATTTAAAATCATTTTATGGTTATTCTCATCTACCCAATCAGCCTTAATGAACTTTTGTACATCAGTAATTTTAGCCGATCTTTCCCCTTCTTGTTCATAGAAATAGATCTTATCAAAAGCTTTAAACTTAGAAAGAATATCTTGGTTAACTTTGTCTTTCATCATAGATAATATCAGTACTTTTTTAGTCGATGAAATATGCTCTACGGCTTCAAGCATAGCATCAATTGCTTGCTCGTTATGAGAACCAGAAAAGTACCATTTCTTGTTTGGGTGTACTTTTTCAAAACGTGCGGGAACTCCAATAAAACACTCTAATGTATCTTTAAAGATTGATTCCGAAATACTGAATGTATCATTCAATATCATAACAGCTTGATAAACCATTGCAACATTCCAAGCATTTATCGGTTCAATTAGATTGGTTTTAAATGTATGATTAGTCCCATTAAATGAGATAATTCCTTTGTCAAAAATAGGACCTAAGCTACTACTATTTACTAACTCTGAGTTATTTCTAATTGCCATATCTTTGACCACATTCATCGATACTTGATCTAGATTTCCTACAATAACGGGTATTGAAGTTTTAATAATCCCTGCTTTTTCATAGGCTATTTTTTCTATTGTATTTCCTAGTATTAGTTCATGATCTTTACCGATACTGGTAATAATTGAGAGTTCAGGATGAATAATATTAGTTGAATCGAGTCTTCCACCTAAACCGGTTTCAATAATTGCGATATCAACTTTTTCTTTTGCAAAAACCCAAAAAGCGAGTGCAGTACTAATTTCGAAGTAGGTAAGTGGTATTTTCTCCAATACCATATCAACTTCTTGAAAAAACTCTAGTAAGCTTTGATCTGCTGCTTCTACTCCTGATATGCGAAATCTTTCGTTGTATTTTATTAGGTGTGGAGAAGTAAACATCCCTGTTTTATATCCAGCTTTACCATAAACCGCTTCTAGTAAATAACAGGTTGATCCTTTTCCATTCGTACCAGCAACATGAATACTTTTAAATTGACTATGAGGGTTACCAATTTCTTTACAAAAACGGATAATATTCTCTAGTCCAAAATTACTCGCAGTTAGCCCTACCTTTGAAAACATAGGAATTGAATCGAGATACTTCCAAACATCTTCAATTGATTGAAATCTACTCATTACACCAAATTCTGAAGTTTATATTCTTCAAAAGATTCTTTTATTGATTGTATAAGTACATGATTGATATCGAACTTTGTACTATCTAAAGTACTTACTGGTATCAATTCTCGAATTGAATTGGTAACAAATATAGATTCAGATTGTTTTATTTGATCTAAATCAAATCTTCCTTCGATAACTTCAAGTGATTTAGTTCTAGATATCAATTCAATAATACTATTTCTAGTAATTCCTGCTAATAAATCACAATCAATTGAAGGTGTAAGAACTTTCTCCTCTTTCACCCAAAAAATATTCGCCTTAGTTGTTTCACTAACAATATTTGAAGTCGTAAGCATTAATGCATCATCGGAACCTAACTTAGTCGCTTCACGTGCAGCTTGTATGTAATTCAGCCCGTTTGACAGCTTATACTTACGCTCTAAGGCTTCTGAAGGGATTGCCCTCATACTTACAGTAGATAGACTTATTGAGTTCTTAAAACCACTTATTTCGGAACAACTTGAAATCCATTGTCCCTGTGTTGATTCTGAATAATATCCTCGATCACCTTCTCTCCAACATTGAACTCGAATTAATGCATCTTTATCCAACAATTTACTTGCATCAAGTAATTCCAAAATTTTGCTTTTGTAATCTTCAAAACCAAAAGGAGTTTCGATCCCTAAGTAGTTGGCGCTATCAATAAGTCTCCTAAAATGCTCTTCGAGCTTAAAGAACTTACCTTTATAAGATCGAAATGTATCAAAACAGCCATCACCATACATCATACCTCGGTTTAATGGAGAAATTCGGAGTTCTTTCTCTATGATTAATGAACCGTTATGAATGATGAATTTATTCATTTATTGGAAGAGGTCCTTAATGGCTCCTTCTTTATAACCAACATGTGTTGAGACTAAATTGCCATTCTCGTCTAGTAGCAAATAGCTAGGTATTCCGGGCACCCGAATTTTATTAAATAAAATTGTCCCATCGATATAAATGAAATCATGCTGAATAATAGCTTCTTCTGCACTATCGGTTACATCTTTCACGAGAGCTGCAACTACTTTTAAACTTGGGTCATATTGAGTAATAGATTCTATCTCATTTAATAAATTAGCAGACTTTTCTGACCATGAAGACCAAAACACTAGGAGAACTTGATTCCCTGATAAATCACCAAGCCTTAAACTATCTTCTTTGCCAATGTATGGATGGGTTTTTGTAAGTAGAGAATCATATTCAAGTGTATACTCTGTAAACCTATCCTGCTGTTGTTGCTTAAAATTGAATGAGGTTAAAACTATAAATAGCATTGTGAATACTGCCACAATCACCATAAATGGTATAAAATATTTTTGATCTAATTTCATACCTCTAAATTAAGAAACTTCCAGTCAGTATGAATAGCGAATTATTCTATAGTTTTGATAATTATAACCGTAAGTGGATCAATAGTAATTTGATTAGTATTAATCTCTACTCCACTTATCATTGAGACTTCATTTGTACCAGCTTCATCGGAATCTACTATCACTAAGCCTTCCGTTAGATCAGTTTCTAAAGAAACTGATCTTTCAATTGAATCTGCATTTATAAACACAAAAAATGATTCCCCAGTAGTTGCATTAGCTCTGTATCCAATAAATAAGTCAACTTCTTTAATATCTTTACTTTGGATTAATGAAACATTTTTTGATACCAATGCTTCATCTCCAAGACGAAAGGCATCAGTTGACTTACGTAATGAAATCAAGCCTGAAGTATATTCCATAGTATTCTTGTGAATTCCAGGCTCTTCAACTTTATCCCAATCAAACATGTTTATTGCATCCGAAGCGTCATAAGAGTTTTCAATAAAATAAGGATGTTCAAAACCTTCAACCTCTGCAAACTCTCTTATAGGTTTTGTAGATGATAACCATTGTTTTGTTCTCCCATACTCTTGCCCTGCGTGAATAAATGCTACTCCTTGACTTGTGAGTATCATTGCATTTCCTAAACGAATTCTTTTCTGAATTTCTTCTTCATGAAAAGCGGGATCTTTTCTTATCGATTTAGCAATTACATCATGTAAGGTAAGGTTATCATGTGCAGCTATATATTGAAGGACATCACCAGGGTCATCTTCATTCATATTGCCCGGTTTAGCGATTATATTATTAAAAATAGTTTGAATAGATCTTGGACCACCTGTTAGGAATCTAGGTTCACCTTCTGAACCAAACCCTGATTTTAATTCATTTCGCACTTCATCCGAAAAACAAGACACGCTATTAGTTCCATTCATCCAATCCTGATCGGCTGGTTGTACATTTTCTACATCGTCTCCTGCAAAAGTACGCCAACATTCTCCAACTTTTAGAATATTGGGGTTAATTTTTTTTGCTTCATCATAGGCGATTTGAATTGTTTCAGCGTCAAGATCACCCATCAAATCATATCTGAAGCCATCAACCTTAAACTCTCTAGTCCAATATACAATTGAGTCAACTATTAGCTTTCTAACCATTGCATGTGTTGAACCGGGCCGTCCACCACCATAACTAATTTTCGGATTACCTTGTTCATCCATGAAATGATAATAACCGGGAACAATGTCTTCCAGAAATGAGAGTCTGGCTGTATGATTGTACACTACATCAAGAGTTACAGCTAATCCTTTTGCATGTATCGCATTTACTAACTCTTTCAATTCCTTGATTCTCAACTCGGGATCATCAGGATTTTCGGAATACATACCTTCTACCGAAAAATAACTATCTGGGCCATATCCCCAATTGTAATTAGTCTCTACTGCATAATCCATCATTCGTTGATCATGGATTGACTCATCAGAAAAGGTGGAACTAAGTATAGGCAACAATTGGATATGAGTTACTCCTAAGTTTTTGATGTAATCTAATCGTTCAATGAAAGCTTTATAACTACCGAACAGGGCATGAGTAGAAATATTAGGATCGACAGTGAAATCACGAACATTAACTTCCCATATTATAGCATCCTCTCTCTTCTCGAAACCCTCAACATTTGCAAAGTCCAATTCAGGTCCGATCTCAGTAGGGTTTACAATAGCACCTCTTGGCTTAAAAAAAGTATCCTTTGTTGTTATGGCAAGAGACTTTGCATAAGGATCGAGAACTTCTTTAGTTTCACCAAAATTTTTAACCGTATAAGAATAAAATTCCCCAATAACTTTTTCTGAGATTGAGGTTATCCAAACCCCTTTTTCTTTTTTACTAAGATCTATAGATCGATATGGATCTTCATCTAAGCCATTTTTATATAAATTTAGGACAACTTCATTAGCTAATGGAGCCCACAATTTAAATACAGTTTTACCTTCGTTAAATAGTATTCCTAAATCGCCATTGTAGGTATAAAGCTGATCAATAGTTTTCCAATCAAGTCGTTCGTTACTATTGCTTCCTTCGTAGTTTTGAAAACTAAGTGAATTGGAGACGCACAGGATGACAAACAGAATGGATGTACATAAACTTAGAACCGTTTTCTTCATATCTACTCTTTTGTTTTTAGAAGAACTAAGTTCTAAAAGTTAGCTTTGAACAACATCATCTACATCATCAACAAAATACATTGATAAAGCTGCCACAAGCATGACCACACCACCTAGCATAAGTGCTAACACAGCTTCACCACCAAATAACGATCTAGTAACATATCCTAGAATGGTTGCTGCTAAGAGTTGTGGTAGAACAATGAAGAAGTTAAAAATCCCCATATATAATCCCATTTTACTTGATGGAAGCGAACCCGCAAGAATTGCATATGGCATTGAAAGAATAGACGCCCAAGCAATACCTACTCCGATCATAGATATCATTAACATAGCAGGACTACTAAAGAAATAAACTGATATTAGTCCAAGACCACCCAGAACTAATGCAAGTGCATGAACCATTTTACGACTTAATCTTTTTGCTAATGGGGCAAGTCCAAAAGCAACCAATGCTGCAACGCCATTATAAACTCCGAACATCACACCAACCCAATCTGCTCCTTCATTATAAAGTGCAGAAGTTGTATCGCTGGTACCAAACACATGAGATGTTACAGCGGAAGTTGTATAAATCCACATTGCAAATAATCCAAACCAAGAAAAAAACTGAACAACAGAAAGTTGTTTCATAGTTTTGGGCATATTCAGTAAGTCATGCATAACCACTACTAAACCCTGTGTAGTATTACCTGACTTTTGTAACATTCCTGCAAATAATGAAATGAGTCCAACTACTAATAAACCACCTGTAGCGACATAAACTTCTTTATCGAACTCAAAATAGTAGGTTAAATAAGTAGTTAAAATTCCTATAATAGCCATTATAACGCCCGCTTTTATTTTGCTTTGGCCTTCACCAGCTTCAATCGGAACTTCTCTTAGAATATCTTTATCTACAATTTCTTCTTTCTCAGCTTCTTCAAAAGACTCAAGTTCTTCAGGAGTATATTCTTTAGTTCGATATACCGTCCAGCCAACAGCAGATATAAAGGCGAAAGCACCTAAATAAAAAGACCATTTAACTGAAGGAGGAATAATTCCTTCAGGTGCAGTATTTGCTACACCAAACCAATTTGTCATCATCCATGGTAAAAGAGAGGCAATAACGGCACCAGTACCAATAAAAAAGCTTTGCATTGCAAAACCTTTAGTTCTTTGATCTGATGGAAGCATATCTCCAACAAAAGCACGAAATGGTTCCATAGAGACATTAATAGATGCGTCCATAATCCATAGCATACCAGCAGCTACCCATAACACCGGTGAATTGGGCATAATAATTAAAGCTGCAGAAGCAGCGATTGCACCAAATAAGAAATAAGGTCTTCTTCTACCTAGCCTTGTCCAAGTTCTATCACTGAAATATCCAATTATAGGTTGAACAACTAATCCAGTTAATGGAGCTGCTATCCAAAGAATTGGGATGTCATCGACATTTGCTCCAAGAGTCTCAAAAATTCTACTAACATTGGCATTTTGAAGAGCGAAACCGAATTGAATGCCTAGGAAGCCGAAACTCATATTCCAAATTTCCCAAAAACTAAGCTGTGGTCTTTTTGTTAATTTTTCTGCCATGATGGTAGCTATTTAGATTATTGAATTATTTTATTTTGCTGAAAGTATAAACCATTGATGAGCTGGCAGCTCGAAAGTGTACGTATTAGCTCCTCGTTTATTGAACTTGCCGTCAACCACTCCATATGTTGAATATATATCAGATGACCATACAGGAATGGTAATTTCTTTAGTTTCTTCAGAAATATTAATTGCTACAACTACCTGGAATTGATCTTTTTCACGTGAGAAAGCATAGGTATTTTCTGGAGATTCAATTTTAGTAAAGTCTCCTCCATATTCTCCATTCCATAAAGCTTGATTCGTAGTGTTTAGATCTAGAAGAATAGAATAAAAATCTTGATAGGAATACTCTTTCCAGTCGATTTGATCTTTTTCAAAAAACTCAAGTTGCTTATCTAACATTGACTCCTGTCCATTATAAATTAATGGCATTCCTGGAACTGTAGCAGATAGAACTGCAAAATTTTCGAAATTTGGGCCATACATTCCTGGATCTGTTCCATTCCATGAGTTCTCATCATGGTTAGAAGTAAAATACATGCGATACACATTTTTTGGAAAGCGTTCAGCATCTCTCATAAAAAGAGAGTCTAAATCTAAGAAAGTCTGCTCACCAGCGGCAATTTCTCTAATTGTATGAGCATATTCCCATGCGTAATTCATATCAAATGCTTCATAGAGTAATTCAGGTTCGCCATCTTCAGCAAGCATAAATACATCTTTTACTTTATCCATTTCTTCATGAGCTTTAACCCAGAAGTCGATGGGAACCATACCTGCAACATCACATCTATAACCATCAATATTGAACTCTTTAACCCAATAAACTAGGGCATCGGTCATAGCTGCTCGCATATCTTGGTTATCATAATTCAAGTCTATTACATCACTCCAATCTTCAACTGGTGGTTGAAAATTTCCATCTTCATCTAAGTTGTACCAGTCTTTATTAATCGTCCATACATTATCCCAAGCAGAGTGATTTGCAACCCAATCCAAAATCACTTTAAATCCCATTTCATGAGCTTCATCAACAAGCGCTTTAAAATCTGCTTCGGTTCCAAATTCAGGATTTACAGCTTTATAGTCTTTTACTGAATAGTAACTTCCTTTAGTCCCTTTTCTGTTTAATTCTCCAATAGGTTGAATAGGCATTAACCATAGAATTTTCACACCCATATCCTTTAATCTTGGAAGATCTTTTTTAAATGCACTAAAAGTTCCCTCAGGAGAATATTGGCGTATATTTACTTCATAAATGTTAGCATTTTTACTCCATTCAGGATGTTCTACTATACTAGGTGTTGGAACTTTTTGAGTTTCCTCAGGTTCTTGAGAACAGCCAGTTAATAGTACACCAAAAAAGAGTATTCCATATAGAATTGATCTGAAATTATTTTTCATTTGAGTGAACTTAAAGTGTTAGAATTTCGAAGGTATTGGCTGGTAATGTGATGGTTAATGTGTTCCCATCGATAGAGAATTCATTATCAAAATGAGCTATTAGAGCTTCATTATTGAATTGATCTCGAAGATTAATAATCAACGATTTTGATTCATCTGATTTATTAAATACTACAACTACTTGTTGTTGAAAATACCCTCTGGAATACACAAGAGTATGTTCATCAGTCTGATGGAAAACAAAATCACCATAATTTAATGGCAAATTTTCATCTCGAATTGAAGTCAATGTAGCATAGACTTCACGATTTGAAAATTCATTCGCACTTAATTCAGATTCCTCAAACTGCATCCATCTTCTGTTATCAGGATCATTTGCACCAGGTTGTCCAAATTCATCTCCTTGATAGGTTACTGGGATTCCTGGAATAGTCATATTCCAAGCATGTAGCATAATTAATCGTTTATAAGCAAAATCTTGTGGGTATCCTATTTCACGAGTCCAACCTGCAATTTTTGCATCTTCGCTCCATAGTACTTCTCCACTAGTATTGGTAATAAACCGGGCTTTGTCGTGATTTCCTGAGATATATCCCATTAAATTATGATTACCATAGTAATTAAAACTTTCGAGCAGTTGATCTCTAAGCCCAGTAAATGAAGTATTTTGACCAAATGAATTTACTGCTGCATCGTACATGCCAAAATCGAATTGTGAATCTAGCATCCCTGAGTTTATATAACTAGCGATTAGCTCTCTACTACCATAAGTTTCTCCAACCTGATAAACCTGCTTACCAGTTTTGAGGGTAACTTCTTCTTTTACTTTTCGAGTTAATGTTCTCCAAAATTCTAATTGAATATGCTTTGTAGCGTCATGTCTAAAACCATCTAAATCGAATTCTTTCACCCAGTATAATGCAGAATCTGTCATTGTATCGATCACTATTTGTTGAGAGAAATCGAGTGTTGGCATAAAAGTATCAAACCATGTGGTAAGTCGTTGCTCATCCCATAGTTGAGTATTCATTGTACCATCCGGAAGATATAAATCTGTTGCCCATTCAGGATTATTCTTATATACTGGATGTTCATTATGTACATGATTTGCTACATAATCTAGAATCACATTCATCCCATTTTCATGGGCAACATCTAAAAGTTCTTTGAATTCTTCTTTTGTACCATATCTATTATCAGTTTTCGAAGACGATATTGGCCAGTAGCCATGATAGCCTGAAAATTTTGTAACTGGACCACCTTGATCCCATAATCCATATGCTCCTTCAGGGTTTTGAGTAATTGGTGACAGCCAAAGCGTATTAACACCAATTTTATCAAAGTAACCGTCTTTTATAGTCTGAGTAATTCCTGCGAAATCACCGCCATAATAATTTGCTTTAGGATGTATGTCTGGATCATCAACTTTTCTGGTATTTGATAAGTCTCCATCTTTAAATCGATCTATTAGTACGAAGTACATATTCCAAGTATGGAAGTCATGACGAGTTAGCTCTTCACTTGAATCAAGTACCTTTCCATTATTTAGTGGAATTAACAATTCATTTGAGGTGCTATTTGCACTATATGCCCAAGCTCTAATAAAGGAGCGATCTTTTTCATTGGCTTCATTAGGGATTTGAACAGTAAATTCATCTCCTACTTTTGAAATATCAAGGTTTTTGTTTTCCCAGAATATGATTGGTTCTATTCCATCCGTTAACCGAAACTTAACTTCATTTTCTGTATAACTGATAGATTCTAAGCTTGGCTTTTTCTTTTCTCTGTCTCCAACAATAAGAAGTGAATTACTGCCTCCCATTCCGTTTGAAATACTTTCTGGATTCATTGAATCCACAGATTCGGTACCGTCTATTACAAAAATATATTGATAGATCCCTTCATTGATAAGCATTGATATCTTCCAAATATCACCATCTTTTTTGAGTTCTCCTGCATTTGGATTCCAAGCATTCATTTCCCCTTTAACTTGAACCGTATTGTGATCTTTGCCTTTTGGATCAAAAACGAGTTCAACATTCTGCTTCACTGATTTTTTGAGAAGAATAGAATATTCATTTCCTTCTGCAGTAATATTTAGAACTGCTAGCGGATCAGGAATAGAACCTTGAAGTGTTATTACGCCGTCGTTAATTGGAGTTGCTGTAAGTCCTTGAGGAGTTGATATACGTTCGACTTTTGTAGCATCAATAAAGAAATCTTCCAGAATTACTTCTGTAGATTCAAACCCAAGATTAATTGGACTTGCAAGTCCTATAATTTGAGATTCGACACTTTTATTATGAGAACATGAAGTAATAAAAAGTATTGATAGAACTATAATCCAAGTATATCTCATTTTATTTCAGTAAAGTCATTTTCTGGATTTGAACAGTTTGCCCAGCTTTGTATCGAGTAAAGTACACACCACTACTCAATCTTGAAGCGTCAAATGTAATGGTATAAGTACCCGCTGTTTTTACATCACTGACTAAGTCGGCTACTTTTCTCCCAAGCATATCGTACACTTCTAAACTAACTGAACCTGTTTGTGCAACATCAAATGTAATATTCGTGGTTGGATTAAATGGGTTTGGATAATTATGGTGTAGCTTAAATGAAAGTAGTGTTTCAAGTTTATCTTCTAATTTGTTAGAAACAATTATCCCAGCTTCTGGCGTCTCAAATTGTTTTGTAGTAAATATTTTAAACTCACCCGGGCTCAGCGCTACTTGTTCATTTAGTTCATTCACTGTCACCTCTGTACCGTCGAAATAATTATACCAAATACCGGTCTTAGTGAAATTTACTGGAGATGTTTTAGGCACTACGTCAAAATTACCAATTATAATAGCATCTGAATCCTCATGCTGAAGTGTAATTCTCTTTACTACATTTCCTAATGCATATAATTCATTCTCAGGATTGGCAAATACCGGACTACTTTGCCTTAATTTGATTAAAGCAGACCAAGTTTTATAGAGATTTACTCGTTCTTGAGTATCTGGATTATTCCAATAGTCCCATCGAATCGGTTTTGGGTCTGTTCTACCTACAACTGATGCAGCACAGTCACCATCACTATCACCACCTGGCTTTAAACATTGCTCTCCATTATCTCCAAATCCATATCCAAGTTCACCAAACTGCCACATCATTTTAGGGCCAGGTAAAGTGAAAAAGAAAGCGCCTACTAATTTCTGGCGACCTAAAGCCGTATCTAAATCTCTTGTATTATATTCACCTGGATTAGTTGTGCAACCATTTCCTCCATCTGGGAAATTAGTACAAGCGCCATAACTTCTAGTCTTTAACATCAACCATTGTTCATCATGACTTTCCATGTATCCAACTAAGTGTTTTTTTGCAAAGCCTCTAGAATTGGATAGTACACCAGATAGATTTGACAAATAGCCCATTGTAGCTTCATTATATGGTCCATTCATTTTTCCCCAAAGCATAATACCTTTGTCTTCATTTATGCGGTAATTTGCCCACTCACTTTCTTCTTGTACAGTTCCTAAATGTTCAAATATCACATAAAAATCTGGATCAACATCCCACTGATAGTCCGCATACTTTTTAAGTATATCTACTCTATCTTGTTGGTACGCATTGGTACATCCTTCATCGAAAAAGGAACAATTCTGTGTAAAGCCTTTGGTTAAATCCCATCTAAATCCATCAATTTTATACTCCGTTATCCAATGCTCAATCATGCGTTTTACATAATATTGAGTTCCTGAGTATTGATGGTTAAAATCATTGTATACATTATATGCATGTGTAGGCTCAATATTGAAGTATGGGTTACTACTTCCTGAATACATTTTATAAAATGAATTTTGATCGGTGGCGTGATTCAATACTACATCAAGTATGACTGCGATTCCTCTTTTATGAGCTTCATCAACAAATTCTTTGAATTTATCCGATGTTCCATAATATTTATCAAGAGCTATATGTGAAGCCGGGCTGTATCCCCAATTAATATTTCCATCAAATTCATTAACTGGCATTAATTCAATCGCATTTATCCCCAATCTATCTAAATAATCCAAAGTATCGATTAATGATGAGTAACTATGATCTTCTAAGAAATCACGCATTAATAGTTCGTAAATAATAATATTCTCTTTATCAGGTTTTTGAAAATCTATTACTTCCCATTCATATTCAGCTTTTCCAGGGCTTATTACTGATACTAGATTGTTAGCTTTACCTGTTGGAAACTCTTTTAAATTAGGGTATACACTTTCTGTGATAAACTGGTCAGCAAATTCGTCCAATATCAATTCAGCGTATGGTTCATAAATGACAATCTCTTCATCTATAAAATATTGCATTCCGTATTCTTCACCAAGTGTAAGCCCATCTACTTCTAACCAAAACCAAGTGCTATCTGCATTTACGGAATCCCTAAACATTTGGTAATCAAGCTCGATTTTCCAATCGGTAAAATCACCAAATACGAATACACGATTTTTATAAGGTGCAAATAATGAAAATGTAACTGAAGTCCCATCCTCTCCATAGGTTATTCCATCTTTTAAACCTTCTGGACGTGCTTTATCTGCATAATCTGGTTGCCCAACAAATGTAAATAGCAATGAATCAGTAGCTGTTGATCCAGATTGAGTAACAGCAACTATTTTTAATTTATTTGTGCCATCTATTAGATTGTAATCCCCAATGTCTTTTATGAAAAATAGCTGTCTTTCAGTTTCATAATTGTTTGCAAAGTTTCCAACTAACTCATCATTTAAGTAAAAATTAGAAGCAGCTACATCAATGGAATCAGAATCTTTAGACGCAACGGTCACCCAGTAATCAGATTCATTATCTGCAATCCCAAGATTACGCCCAAGTTGAAAAATTAGCGGATTAGTAACTTCGATATAGGAATCATTATTTTGGCCAATCGAAATTTCATTTAAAGGGTCAGACACCCAGTTCCAATCTGTGCCGCTTTGATTAAAATGTTCATGGAATTTATAAGCGTATCCTGATTTTCCATTATATGTTGAAGTTCCACCACCAATCTCCAATGCAACTGTTTTATACCAAAACCCATTTACATCATCGTAAGTCATTAAAGAACCATCAAATTGGTTTATAACTCCACTGCTATTGTTACCCCAATTATTAAACTCTCCTGGTACAAATGCTCGAACAACATTTTGACTAGATTGATATTGAAAAGTTACGTCTATCGATTCTTGAGAGAAAAGTGAGGCACTAAAAAGAAAAGTGATTATGCTAATTATTACTGCTTTGTTCACGAATTAAATAATTTCATTTACTGTTGTTGAAGCTCTATGAATAAGCTCCGGTGAATAGATTGTTTGAGAAATCGCTTTATCTTTATTCTTCATTCTTTCAATTAGATTCTGAGTAGCATAAAAGCCCATGTCTCTCATAGGTTGACGAATAGTTGAAAGGCCGATGTATTCTGAAAGTTCAATATCATCATATCCAATAATTGGAATGAATTTACCAATATCTTTCATTGCCTTAAGGGCCCCAACTGCCTGAATATCAGATGCACAAAAACAGGCTTCAGGAATGTCATTCATGGAAAGCATTTTGATCATCGCCTCATATCCACCCCGTTCTGTAAACCCATCTCTATAAAGTGAATTTCCTGATACAATTAGATCTTCACAAATGGAAATATTTTTTTCCTCAAGTGCCTTTTTATAACCAGAAAGTCTATCTCTTATTGGTTTTGAAGATTTTAGTGCCGATAGCATTGCAATTCTTCGAAAACCTAGATCAATAAGGCTTTTTGTTGCTCTATAAGCACCCTGAACATTATCTACACTTACCGAATCAAATCCTTCAAAATGTTCATCTACTAATGTAATTGGAACATTGAATCTTGTAAGCTGCTTCCACTGGTTATCATCTAAATGAATTGAAATAAACAAGTAACCTTCTGCCCAACGACGTTTTAACACATGTTCAACTTGGCTAAATAGGTTATCATCAGCCGTAACATTAAAAATATTCAGCTCATACCCTAATTCACTCAATTTATCCTGTATACCGCCTAATACTTCCATAAAGAAATAATTTGATATAACAGGTACTACTACCATAATGGTATTATTATTCTTACTCGCCAATCCTTGTGCATAAGCTTGAGGATGATAACCAACCGCTTCAGCAACGGCCATTACCTTCTTTCTTGTAGGCTCAGAAACACTAGTGCTTTGGTTAAAGACTCTAGAAACAGTGGCAATACTTACCCCAGCTTTCTTTGCTATATCGTATATCGTTGAAGCCAATGAATATAATTTGTTTAAATACGCAGGTACCGATCAAGGTACCTGCGAGAAAAGACTTATTAATATATTTTATTTGATAAGAGTCATTCTCTTATTGCTTACAAAGCTACCAGCTTCAAGTCTGTATAAATACACACCAGAAGAAAGTGAGCTAGCATTAAATGAAACAGAATGTGATCCTGAAGTCATTGTTTTGCCATTTATAAGCGTAGCCACTTTTTGACCCAATAAGTTGTAAACAGTTAAGTTTACATTAGCAGCATTCGGAAGACTGAAGCTAATATTAGTTGATGGGTTAAAAGGGTTTGGATAGTTTTGCTCTAAGCTAAACTTATTAGCAACATCAACTTCACCTTCATTAGCTACTGCCAAATAATTTGGTGGTAACTCAAATGGTAAATCAGATGCAGCCCAAGTAAGAGTTGGAGCTGTATAAGTTGAAGGCCATGATACATCTGGAAGTTCATCTAGATCATCACCATCAGGAACAACCATTGGTTGAATGTATTGATAATGTCTACGACCAGCAGCAAATCCACCACCATTGGCAAAAAGACTTCCAGTTTCGGAAGTTGGCTCACCATAAGCGATTCTAAAACCAATATGATTTAGAGTTGGTAATGTTAGGTCTAATTCTAAGGTATATACCATATCATTGTCATCGTCAGTAAAGCGTAAACGCTCTCTTTCATCAGCAGTTGCAGTAATAAAGTTTTCACCACCATCACCAGGAACTGTAAGTCCATTAGTAAGAGCAAAGAAAGGAGTATCTACAAATAAGAATACTGAATCAGATGCAGGTAAGAATGGTTGAGCTACATTATTAACTGCAGGTGCCATATCAACACTAAATGTAACAGAGATTGCTCCACCGTTTACATTACCAGGAGTTAATAACGCTTGTGGTTCTACACCGTTATAGAATTCACTTCTTGTTTCTTGTGTTGCATCACTAGTAATAGTGAATGTACGGTCAGCTCCACCTGTTACACCTGGTTCTTCCCAACCAGATCCATCATGTGTGATACCAGAAAGATAGTTTGCACTTTCTTCATCATCACGACTAGCATCCCATTTTACATAATATTTATAAGCTACTTGAGTTTCTTCAGCTGCTTTGAATGGAATATTTAATCCTTCATAGTTACCAGAAACATCACTAAAGTTCATCTGATTATCAGAACTCCAGCTATTAAATGTACCACGTACAAATACAGTATCGAAGGAAGAATTAAAGAAGCCTAAGCCTTCAAGAATACCAACATTAACTTCGAAATTAAGTTGTGTGTCAACAATTGTAGCATTACTTGGTGGTGTATCATTGAAGAATACCCAATGAAGAGTAGAATCTGCTGCTGGAAGTGTTACTGGTCTATCTGGCGTAGATTCCCAAGTTACGTTACCATCAGCACCTTCAATTACGAACTTGTAATTTATTGAACCATCAATACTAGCTACTGAATCTTTTTGACTTCTTACAATACCTTCATAGAAAAGATTGTTTCCATTTTCGGCACCACGACTTAAAAAGTCACCGGTTCCCCAATCAGTTGTAAAGAAAGCTCCGTTTCCACGAACTCCAACTTTATCTGTTTCTGGATCGAATTCTTCTGTTTGTATAAGTGCACCAACATTAACACGGAAGAATACAGTAATACTATCTGCTTCTGTAGTAAATGGAGCTGATCTTGTTTCAAACCACTGTAATGGAAGAGTGGTATCTGCTGGAGCGTTCATAGGAAGGATAAATTGGTTGTTATCACCACTTTCCCAACCTTGCTCACTACCATTAATAAGTGGAGTGTCTGTATCAACTCCAGCCCAGAACTTGTAGTTTAATGTATCACCGCGAGACATATCGAAAGTAATAGACCAGTAGTCGCCACCAATATTATCAGTAACTAAACTAGCGCTATCCCAAGTAATCATTGAACCTAGTCCAGTACCAGATTTATCTGGTCCAATAGTTCCACCTCTTACTTGAATTACATGATTTTCCATCAATGTATCAGGCATAGTAGCTGTGTTAACATTAAATGTAACCTTAACTGGATCTTCTAATCTTGTAATGGTCAAATTATCAACCCAAATAGTACCACCATCATTTTCAGCAAAATTAAGAGAAGTAGAATAACGCATGGTATTTGCAACATCAGCTGCTGATGCAGTATGTACTTGAGTATATTGTGTCCATTCTGTTGACAGGGTAACTTTAGATTGCTCGTATCGAGCCCAGCCACCACTTGCAGGAAGATTAAAGTATAAATTAGCTACACGTGCATCTGTGTCAGCTTTTATCCATACAGAAGATCTATAAGTTTCGCCTTCTACAACATTAAATGGCTCATTTACAGCTTCAACATTCCAGTCGTCACTACCACCATTAAATGTTCCAAAATCTACCTTTAGTGCAACAGAATCAGAATCCTGAGATCCATTAACCATTTCAAAAGCAGCGTTTGCTCCACCAGCATCTTTATTGAAAGCCCAGTTTAGACTATTTGTAGCAGCACCTAACATGAAAGCTTCAAAACTACCATTTCCAACAATATTATCGCCAACTTCATAAGGAGGTTCTGGCTGGAAGAATGGTGGGGTTGCTTGACCAATGTTTGAAAAATCATTCTGTTCTAAAACGATCCATTCAGAATCATCTGCATTTGTTCCCGCACCAGCAAGGAAGTCAATATTACCAGAAGTAATTGATGCCTTTCTTAGTAAAGTATGGTCTCTTGTACCACCTGAAACTCCAGCAACAGCCCATGAAGAGCCTGGATCAACTTGATCAACGCCAATAATATCAATTAAAGTAGTATCTGAAGTGCCGATTTTGAATAAGCCACGAACATCATCACCATTAAAAACAGTAATAAATGAAGTACCTGCAGCAAACGGATCTTCAATCAATGAATCAGCAGCAGCAGTTACAAGTGAATCTGCAGATTCATGAGCTACAACAAATACATCTCCTGCGGAAAGCATAGTTCCTGCTGGAAAACGTAATGTGTCGTTAAATGGATTCCCGTTGAAATTACCGAGAACTAAATAACTTCCTAAATCCACTTCCGCTCCTGTAGGGTTGTAAATCTCGAAAGCTTTACTATTTCCAGAACCTTCTATGTATTCTGAAAAATATAAATCTTGTGCACTCACTGTTACTGATGCTAATAAAGTAATTATCATCAATAAACAACTAGTGAACAAACTTCGAAGACTGATTGTCAGTCTTTTATTTTTGTAAAAATGGGTCATTTTTGACTCCTATTTTAATTGTTATTGTTTCTGCGTAGCAGTTTCTTAAAAATGGATTTGAATACTTAGTTTATTTACATCTCCTAAGTATCTATATCCATGATATGTATAATTAAAGCCAAGCTTTAAGGTATCATTAATTTTGTACTTCACACCCATACCGGCGTTAAATTTCTCGGTTGCATCATCTTGTCCTATATAAGGTAATCCAGCACGAATTTGAACTTGATCCTTCATCAATCCTAGTTCTCCACCAATACTTAAACTTTGAACGTTATTGGTTGGGTTATTTCCTTCTACAGAGAGTGTAGCTCTTATATCTTCTTTGTTAATAGCATCCCAAGCTAAACCCACTTTTAGCATAAGTGGTAAATCAAAAGAATCGGTTGCAAGATTAGCATCTGGTTCATAATTACCATCATTCGATTCATCTGGGTCTGAGCTGATTATTAAATCGTTTCCTTGCATCTGTAATTTGGATCCAAAATTAGTAACACTTACTCCAAAGCGAACACCATAGAACGGTGTATCATACATAGTTCCAATATCAAATGCGATGGTTGAAGCAGAACTTTTAGCGATGGTTTCATAAACAACCTTGGCGGTACCACCAATAGTGAATTGAGGAAGTAAATACTGTGCGTAAGAAATTCCAAACGACACAGAATAAGCATCAAATGTTCTACCTGTTAAGCCTTGAGCTTCAGCTGTGGTCTCATTAAAATCCCCGTAGTTCAATGCTAATACATGTACTCCAGCAACTCCTTTTTTAGTTGGAATTGCTACTCCTAGATAACTATGGGTTAAGTCTAAATACCAATCAGTAATTTCAATAAGTACTTCATTCGACTCAATGTCTGCTAAACCTGCTGGATTAAGAATCATAGCAGAAGCATCATTCACGGTTGCAGCATACACACTCATTGCTGAAGATCTTGCCCCTACTGGGATGCGAAGAAATTCTGCAGCAGTAGTTCCTACTTTAGTTAGCTGAGCATTAACATTTCCAATAGGAAGGACACCAGCAATTAATAAGGCAAAAATTATTTTTTTCATATTCTTAATCATTTTATGACTGCAAATTTTCCAACTTTTTCACCTACACCTGGTGCCTCAATGTGATATAAATAAATACCGTAGGCTATTTCAAGATTATCTTTTGTAAGCATATTCCAGATATATGAACCTCCGTATTCACTTGTTAAATCACTTTGTCGAATTTCTATTTCTCTTAGAAGAACTCCAGATACTGTAAATATTCTAAGTGTTGAAGGGGCAGGAATTCCTGTAAAGTGTAATTCTCTGTTCTGCTGTAAGTTTGTACTTGTAGTGCCTCCTTCAAAAATATTAGAAACCTTATATGGATTCGGAATAACTAATATATCGTCGAGTGCAAACTTAGCTGTATCAGCATCAATTCTTGGCAGGTTATTCGCTTCAAAACTAAATCTGAATTTATCATTTTGAGTGAATGGCTTATTAGTAAATATTTGAAGAGTATCACCTGGTTGTGGATGTACGGTTGCAAGTGCTCCTTCAACATTAAGAGCCGACATACTAATTCTAAACGTAGTGGTATCCTGTACTCCTCTATAATCTTCCACAAAATAAATGATATCTGAGCATCTACCACTAAAACCTGATACAGCCGATAATTGACCTGGTGCTGGTGATATATAGTTGTCAGGAGGAAAGAATGTTGGGTTACATCTCTGTTGAGTTGATGCAGGATTATTTAAATCAAAGAATGCATAGTTAATTTCTTCTCCATCAACAGTATTGAAAATTTTGAAGTTAGTTTGAATGGATGCCAATGTTTGAAAACTACCTGGTGAAACTTCAATTTCTTTTTCGAATGACTGCCCAAAGCCAACAGTATCACCAATTACAATATTATAATCAGCAACTTTCGGAGCATTCTGAGTCGTGAAAACATATTGATGCGGAGGAAGTGCATGATCAAATTTCCAACCAGAAAGGTTCTCATTTATCCCAAATTCATTCACATTATTTAGAGTTACTGTAAAACCTTCTGTATTCGGGTTATTCTCCCCATTAAAACTGGTTGATCTTGAAACCAAGGTATCGGGCATACCAGTAGTAATATTTCTTAGGGTAAAGTTCAGTGTTTTAATCGTGTCAGGATCAGCACCTCCACTTACTAAGGTATCTTCAAAAACTACATCATATACATTTTCAGTTTTGAGAACTCCGGGATCTATAATATCAACTCGAACTGTTCCACCCGGAGCCCCTGATACTAGAGTTGCTTGAGGATCCTCTGGACTAATATACCCTGCGATATCTCTTGATGGTCGTACTTCTACTACATTTTGGCCAAAAGTAACTGTTCCATCAGGATTTAGTGATATTTGAACTGGAGATTCAGATGGACTAATTCCAGCTGACTCAAAACCACGATCATAGGCAGTAACGGCGTAATAATATTTTCTACCATTTATTACATCTGTATCCTCAAAAAACCTTTTTAAGCCCGTGTCATTACCTAAATTGAATTGTGTTCCATTTTCTGAAACTGGATGGAAACCAGAAATTCCATTTTCTTTATCAATTATGGCAATAGGTTGTAAGTATAAAGGAGCACCAAGCCCATCTGTTATGCTAAAAATGTCTTGAAATGAAACATCTGTAGTTCGATAAATCTTATATCCTTCAAAATCAAAGCCATCCCCTGTTTGAAGATTTATATATCTATCAAATGAAGATTCTGAGCTTTCATCCCAATAGATGGTAACTTTTCCATCGGAAGGTACGGCTGTTACAATTGGTGGAGTTGGAGCCACAGCAAATTGATAATCTGCTTCATATGCTGTTGTTGCATTATCAAGATTTAGATTAACTCGATTTCTATCTGCTTGTGCAGATTGATTTAATTGAGCCGCAGTTATTGCTACTGCAAATCGTTCAGAAGCTCCTTTTGCCAGCGGGAAAAGACCTGATGAAACAAAGATATCAGAATCAGTTCCAACATCAACTGCAAAGGTACCTGGTATAAGATAGCTAAGCCAAATATTCGCATCTTGGTCAACTTGAAGAGCACCAGCATCAAAAATACGAACCCTTGATACCCCAATTAAATCAGTCTCACTAACATCGGTTTTATCAATACTTGATTCTCCAGGGAATGAAGTTCCTGCTCCAGAAGTTGGGGATCCATCATTTTGACCCGTACTTGAAGTTTCCGGATCACCTTCAATACCTACATCATCAATAAGAATATTCCAGTCATTATCATTATCAAAGAAATCATCACGTGCTTCATCAATCATTGGAGCACTTGTTAAGAAATTTTGAAGCCTACCGTTATAGGTGTTAGTTACTAAGTCTTCAAATGAAGCATCGGTATTCATTCTTTCTCGGATAGTTTGATTTGGCACAATTAAACCACCCGTCAAAGTATCGCCAGCGTTAAAGCTCAAATAGTTAATGAAACGAACTGCTTTTGTTACTTCTACATTATTTAAGAAGGTAGTTTTTGTTAAATGATTTGGAATATTTTCATCAATTAAACCATCAAAATCATTATCAAGTCCATCAATATGAATTCCAAAATCAGGATCACTTAGCGGAAGTATATTTTCAATCACATTGATTGAAGCTGCGCCTACAAAATCGTAGGTAATTCCTTGTGATATAAAAGGAGATCCATCATATGTACTTATCACTCTACTATTGTCTTCTTGAATCAAGACAATTTTATCACCAATATTTATTATTCTCTCATCAAAATCTGTAGCTACAAAAGGTGGGATTACAGTATCTCGTAATGCTACATATGAATAGAACCCATTTGCAGAAGTTAGAGGAGTAAATAAATCTACGTTGTCTGGGTCGTAGAAACTTAATTGAGGAGCTGGAACTGGCAGCGGATTATAAGAATCACTATCTCCATCGTTGTCAATTCCATCAATTGCGTTTCCAGGAGTTTCAAGAAATTTTAAACCCATTTCACCAATTAGTCCACCATCAAAAACATTCCCCCCATTTTCTCTTTGGGTATCTGTTAGATATGCTATCGACCTGATATTATCAAATACTGGTTCATCCGTTGGACCACCACCTGCAACGAAATCCGCAATCCAAAGACCAAATGCCATTCTTGGGTAATCAAAACTTCCATCATTCTTGATTTCAAACAAGTTAAAATGAGTTGCATTAACCAAGGTTTGAGACCAAGCTAGAATTCGAGTATCTAAAACAATACCTAGTCCACCTCTTGTTGGATCTGTTTCGTCTGGCTGAAAACGGCTTAAGTAACGAGAGTAGGTATCATCACCTGCCTTATAGTAAAACTCAACATCAGCATTAAACTGATCTCTACCAAAGAAACCATTCCAAGATCCTGCCCAGCCATCTCCACCATCTTCAAATTTATCAGGCCATGTTTCTGGCCACGTATTACCTAGTGGTGAAATTGGACCTCTGTCACTTCTTGCTATCTCATCTGAATCATCTCTTACATAACCCACCACTGGATTTAAAGACCAGTTTGTTCTTCCATCTCTACTTGTTTTGTATGATGCCACATCAACTATTGGGAATAAATCATCTTCTGGGGTGCTACCATCTGGAACTTCTGTTCCAAACATCACACTCATAAAGTACATGTACTCACGATTCGTATTTCTTGGATATTCAAAGATTAGTTCATCAAGACTAGAGCTATTTCTTCTACCAGCATGTCCAGTATTATGATAGGTTGCCCTTAATAGGTTCCCATCCATAATTGAAGTTTTTCTACGCTCGAAAGAAGATCTTTCTTCACTAGGCTGGTAGTCTTGAGCCATTAATGAAGACATTCCCACAAGCAGAATAAAAAGAGTAAATAAGTTCGTTTTCATAAAGTGTTTATTCATGGCTTAAAATGATAATTGAACTCCGAATTGAATTCTTCTCGGTTCTGCATAAAAAGTTGGATTATTGTAGAAATCTGGATGCGCATTCTGTATTACACTAGCTGGTAATGGTCTAGTTGGTAAACCAGAATCGGAATAAATTGAATTCACAATTTTAGTATCTAAAATATTGTACACATTGAGGAATACCTGTAAATCGTAGTCTTCGCCAATATTAAAAGTCTTATAGGTATTCAAATCAATGGTAAAACGGGTTGGAAGTCGTGCTGTATTTCTAAGATTTCTATTTGAAGCAACTTCTCCCACAGTAACTCCTGGAATGTTGTTAGCAGGTGTATATGGAGTTCCCGAACTAAAACGACCTAATAGATTTGCACCCCAGTTATTCCCAGAATAAAACATAGAACCATTCAAAATATGTGTTCTATCCCAATCAAGTGGTTGTACGAGCTTTGTTAGAGCAACTTCTTGAGAAGTTGAATCAATTACGCCACCTTGCCCTTTGATATTGAAATATTCAGCGCTAGGATCTGAATTACTACCCTCAACAATGCCAAATGTATAATCTATTCCAAAATTGAATTGTCTGCTTACATATTGGTTAAACGCAAAGGTCATACCAATTGATTTTGAATAATCTCTATTAAAGTAAATACCATAGTTAATAGATTCAGAGCCAGTTACTTGAGGTCTACTCGATACATAATCTCTTGTATCTTTATAATACCCAGTGAACTCAATAGCTGTTCCTTCAAATATTTCCTGTTTCAAACCAATTTCATATTGAACACTTCTCTCAGGATTTAAATCTGGATTTCCAAATAACCCTTGCTCTCCACCACCTTGGGTAAGTAAAATTCTACTGTTTGTATATAGCCGCTCATAAGAAGGCATTTGAAAGAAATAGCCGTATGAGAAATAGATTACACCGGCATCATTAATTGGATAAGCAACACCAATTCTTGGGCTAAATTGGTATTTTACAGAAGCATCTTTCCACCAGTAAGCTTCTCTATCTTGAACAGTAAGACCTGGTTCAGTTGGATCTTGTTGCCCATTGTTATTTGCATCCGTGTACTGATTCTCTGTTTTAGTAGGGAAATTGATATCTGGATCTTCAGCATCTGCAGGTACAACTGTATTCGGATCAAAATAGTCGAAGCGAATACCCACATTAATAATCAGGTTTTCATATTCGATTTTATCCTGAATATAACCACTTAAATTTATTGGGTTCTCAGTGTACTTCTGATATCCTGGTGAATTAACTTCTGGAAAACCTAGCTCCAAACAAGGATATTGATTATTTACATCGGAACAGATTACTCTAAGTTCATCAGGAGTTCCATCTGGAAATCTAACTTCGTTAGAACCAGGAATTAATGGAATTAAACTTACACTTTCGAACTTGATCTCATCAATTTGTGCATTTAATCCAGCTTTAATAAAATGATGATCATTTAGTTGAGTTGATATCTCTGCTTTTGCTATATAGCTACTTGTTGATCTAAAAAATCTACTGTTGTTTGTGCCATATTCACCAAATTGTCCTGCATCAGGTATTTGAATTCCGTATAGCGGATTAGGTGTTCCAAACAGTGGATTTGAAAGATTATCGTAATTAAAATATCGTGGATCCCAAGCATCTTCATATAAGTAACTTTGGAACTCATTATATCTACTAGCAAGATTAACTGTTAAGTAAGTATATGCTGAAGGGGTTATCGTTGTTTTTAAATTAAGGGAGTAGTTATCTCTGAAATTTTGATTTTGACCAGACGGAACAAATCGGTTATTAAATCCATATCCACCACTTTCTTCAGTTGCAATAGATCCTATCAGATTGAACTTTAATGCGTTTGAAAACTTCCATTCTAAATTTCCTTGAAAACTTAGTGTTTCGAATTTATTCATATCTATAAGAGAACTATCTCTCGTTCCATCATCACGTATTTCAAGAAAATCAGTTCCACCAACAGTAACAGTATCAGAGGTATACCACGGAAGTCCAAAATCAACTTCTTCATTGTATAAGGTTCTATATGAAGATAAATCTGTACCAAGTGGAACTCTATCAACATATTTACCATGCGATGAGTATAAATTCCTTCCAGTTAAGTAACCTTCGTTTACAAATCGACGGGTTGTTGCAAAGAATGTGACTTTATCCTTAATAATTGGGCCAGATACAGATGCATTCAAATTGTACATTCTGATTGGATTGAATGTATCGAAGCTAGTGCCTATTCCATCATATAATTGGCTTTTATTGGTAGCCATATAACCTCCGCTCCAAGCTCTTACTGAGGCATCGAAATCATTTCCACCAGATTTTGTAACTACATTTATTATACCTGAAAGTGCCTGTCCATGCTCAGCATTAAACGAACCTGAAATTACCTGCAATTCCTGAATAGATTCATTTTCAAGACGAACACCATTACTTCCATCATAATCATCTGTTACGCGAATTCCATCAACCACATAAGAAACCTCGGAGGAACGTCCACCTCTTATATGTATTCCACCGCCATTATCTACATTAACACCTGCTTGTAATTGAATAATATCGCCAATTTCTTGTACTGGTAATTTTTCAATTTCGTCGCTACTAATACGTGCTTCTGAACTAGTAATATCTTTAATAACCGTTTGCCTTTCAGCAACTACTACTAGCTCTTCTCCTTCAAAAGATTCAGGTGCAAGTTCAAAATCCTGCCTTGTAGTTAAATCACTTCGAACTATAACTTCTTGAACTACAACAGTTGCATATCCTATATATCTAGCTTCTAGAATGTAAGTACCTGGAGCAACGTTGAGCATTAAATACTCTCCATCTACATCGGTAATAGCACCTGTTGTTGTACCTTTAATTCCTACTGTTGCACCAATTAGTGGTTCCTTTGAACTAGCATCGAGTAAGGTACCTTGAACTTTACCAGACTGAGCAAATACCAAAACAGGTATAAGAGTAAATAGAATTAAGGTGATTGTTTTTTTCAACTTTTTCATAGACTACGAATCAAATTTGAATAGTGAGTTCTTCAAGCTTTTCAATATCAATAACAGCATTATGCTTATTCTTTACTTCCATCAAAGTAGAAGAGCGGAGTTCTTGTAGTTTTTTCTTAGTAAGAAAATCATTTACAAAATCTTGAGCCTGAGCGAACGAAAGAAAACTAGATTCATCTCGTCCCAAGCACTTATATATGTGATATTCATTTTCTTGGTATTGGATTACTTCTGATGTTTCACCAATTTCTAAACCATCAAGCTTAGTACCATTGAATCCATAATTTTTAATACTTTCGAATCCTAGCTCTCCATTAGTAAATCGATCTTCATTATTAATCGTGTGATTCAATACCAATTCTTCGAATGATGTACCATTTTTAATCTCTATTAATAGTTCTTGGCCTTTTTGCTTAGAATCGACAACTATTCTGGCCAAGTTAATCTCAAGAGGTTTTACAAAATTATCTCTGTTGTTTTGATATTCAGAAAATAATTCAGCAGCCGTATTTTCAATACTACTTTCTAAATAATAGTTAGCTTCATCGGCTAGAAAATGAAGGTAGGTTTCATTTATAGATTCTAACACCAAATCTTGTTCATCAATACCCAGCTCAATAGCTTTTGAGTAAAGGTAGGATCTATAAGAAGTTCCTTTTATAAAATTCTTGAAAGAGTCTTCATCTTGAATCGTATTCAACATTTGGACAGAACTTGTTAAATACTCTTCAATGAAATCTTTAGTTGTAAAGTTAAAACCGTTAATTGAAGCTATAATCTCGTGCCGATTTTGAATATTAGATATAAATTCTGGAGCTTTATTAAGCATTGATTCATAATTCATATCAATGCTTAACCATAAAGAAGAGACGGTTTCCAGATTTAAATTCAATTCATCTAAAAAGTTATTTAAATGACTTCGAGTTTCAACTTCTCTTTCCTTTTTAATGGCATAAGAGAATAATTGACTTCTTTTTTGATTGAATTCATACTCCGTCAGAATTGGTTTAGAAACCCTTTCAGTAAGTTTAATTATACTATATCCTTGAGCGGTTTGAATTGGTTTTGAGATTTCTCCTATTTCCATTTCGAATGCTTTATTTTCAAAAGCTATATCCAAATCATCGGTAGTAAACCTTCCAATATCACCGCCATTTGACGCCATATACTTATTAGTGAAAACTTCCTTTGCTAATTCCTCAAAAGGCTCGCCTTTTTGAAGACGTTCATTTATTGCATCAATACCATCTTTAGTTAATGAAAATAAATGGGATGCTCTTAGTTGGGTATTAAATCTTAAAAAATAAGATTGAAGCTTTTGATCAGAAGCATCAACTTCTGAAAGGATTACTTGATTTAGATATTCTTCGTTAATAACCCTTTTTTCAATAGCTGTTTTCTGATATTTTGAGTATTCAGTTTTATCTAAACCTAGATCTTTAGCAAAAACAGCAAATACATAGGTGTTAAATTCAGAATCTAATATTGCTTTTTTTGTAGAGATATCAGGACTTAATGTCTGCCCAGTTCTATAGTAGTATTCTTTAAATGCGTTTTCGAAATGTGTAGTTGTTACTGCTAAATCATTTATTTGAGCCAATACATTTTCTTCCTCTTTTTGAACTGAAGAGCATTGTATCAAAAAAAGACAAATTAGCATCAATCTAAGAGTGAAGACTGAGTAATTAAATGTGTTACAAATATATTGCATTTACTAGTTTATTATTCCGCCCTAACAAAATAATGAAAGCGCTTACATTATTTCAAGTATAAAATCGTTTTTTCTATACTTCTTTGATCTTCATTTAATCCATTAATAAATAGTACTTAACACTTAAACTATTGTTATTATTAACATTTAACAAAAATAGCTCTTCTTAACGTTATTAAATGAGTTAAAAAAAGCTTTTATAAACTTAGTTAAGAAATGTAAGTGGTTACATTTCTAATGAAAATTAGAACAATATTTGTGCATGAAACACATTAATCGAGTTTATTTACTGCCATAATTTTTGATGATATATTCATCTAAAATTTTTCGAAACTCTTGTCCAATTTTATCCCCTTTTAAAGTCACTGAATGTTCCCCATCAATATAGACTGGTGCTTTTGGCTCTTCAAATGTTCCTGGTAATGAAATACCAATATTTGCAGCTCTTGATTCTCCTGGACCATTAACTACACAACCCATTACTGCTACATCCATCTCTTCTACACCAGAATAAACTTCTCTCCAAACGGGCATAGAATCAGATATATAATTTTGAATCTCTTCTGCAAGCTCTTGAAAATAGGTGCTTTTTGTTCTACCGCATCCAGGACAAGATGTTACCTGAGGAAGAAAACTCCTAATATTTAGTGATTGCAATATTTGCTGCGCAACTTGTACTTCTAAAGCTCTATCAGCACCTGGTTGAGGGGTTAACGAAACCCTTATGGTATCTCCAATACCTTGTTGTAGAATCCCAGAAAGGGCCGTTGAACTAGCCACTATACCTTTCATACCCATTCCAGCTTCAGTTAAACCAACATGCAATGGATATGGCACTACTTCAGATAATCTAGTATACACTTCAATAACATCTTGAACGCCAGACATCTTGCAACTTATGATAACTTTATCGGAAGCTAATCCTACCTCTTCAGCAAGATTTGATGATCTTTTTGCACTTTCGATCATCGTATCGAACATGACTTCTTTTGCCGATTTAGGATTTGAAAGCTTATTGTTTGCATCCATTTTTTCGGCAAGCAATTGCTGATCTAATGACCCCCAATTAACTCCAATTCGGACTGGTTTATCATACTTTATGGCTTGCTCTACAATAGTTGTAAAGTTCTTATCTCTTGTTTTTGTACCCGTATTACCAGGATTAATACGAAATTTTGCCAACGCATTTGCCATGTCTGGATACTTAGTTAGTAATACATGGCCGTTATAATGAAAGTCACCGATTATGGGAACTGTTACGCCTCTATTCAATAATTTTTCTTTTATAAAAGGAACAGCCTTTGCCGCAGCATCATTGTTCACTGTAATTCGAACTAATTCAGAACCTGAAAGATGTAAATGATCAATTTGATCAACGGTTTCATCAATATCAGCGGTATCTGTATTCGTCATAGATTGAACAACTATTGGCGCATTTCCGCCAACTGGAATATCTCCAATCATTACTTGAGTTGTATTCCTTCTTTTAATCGATCCCATTTTGCCCTAATCTTTTTTACTTAATTCGAATAGTTTTCTTTTTTCTTCGCTGCTTAAAGCGTCGTAACCTTTCTTAGATATCTTTTCTAAGATATCATCGAGTTCACTTTGATCTACCTCTTCTATAACTTCAGCATCACTAACAATACTCATGTTTTTATTTTTAGTCTTTTTTGGTTTGTTAGAACCTGAAAATTTAAACTTGCGGAAAAGGTATTCGAAATATCTTGGTATTAAACTTAAATCAAAGCCATTTCGATGAGCTTTCATTAGTAAGAAACCACCAAGGGCACCTCCTAAATGTACAATTCTAGCAACTTGCCCTCCACTATTCAGAAATAGTACATCTAGCACGATTAACCCACTAACAACATATCTAGCTTCGATTGGTGGAAGCAGAAATAACATAATTGGTGTTCTAGGAAAAAGCATTGCAAATGCTACCATTACTCCAAAAACGGCTCCAGAAGCCCCAATAACAAGTGTTGGAGTAGAGGCGAAACTAACTATCACATCTATCAATGCACCAAACAACCCCGCACCTAAATAAATAGTTAAAAAGCTTCTTGGCCCAAGACGTTCTTCAACGGGACGTCCCATCCACCATAACCATAGCATATTAAAAATGAAATGGAATATGTTCCCCATCGAATGAAGAAACATATAGGTAAGAATTCGCCAAGGTTGTGTAATAGTAACAATAAAATTAGTATCGAGACCTAAGTATCTAGAAAGGTCTATTCCAAGAATAAAAAAGCTAAAATATTGAGCAAGCATTACTGCTGCATTAAGTGCAATAATAGTTCTTAATGCATCTGGCATTGCCAGAAACCCTCTTTTCAAATTATTTCCTAATGAATTGTAAGCCATATATAGTTAATTCATTTTCTACTTTTAAATTTATAATCCATCAAATTGACGGCTTTTTAATTTTCCACATCTTTATAAGTACGAAGCCTACGATTAAACCACCTAAGTGGGCAAAATGAGCAACCCCACTATCTGCTCTACTTAATCCCGAAAATAATTCAATGGCTCCATAAATTCCCACAAAGTATTTTGCCTTTATTGGAATTGGAGGAAATAATAAAATGATATACTGATTTGGAAACATCATTCCAAAGGCTAAAAGAATTCCGAATACCGCTCCTGAGGCACCAATTGTATAGGTAAAATACCCACCAACTAGCATATGAATTAATGCAGCTCCAATTCCAGTAAGTAAGTAGTAAATGATGAATCTTTTAGTGCCCCAAAGATTTTCAATTGCTTGTCCAAATATCCATAGTGCAAATAAATTGAAGAAAATATGACTCAAGTCTGCATGCAAAAACATATATGTTACTAACTGCCAAGGCATAAAAGAAGGCAAAGACCCTCCACCATTCAATGACCAAAGTGCAAAATACTGGGCAAATATCTCACCTATTGGCGTCCATGCACCGGTAAACATACTTTTAGTAATTAAAAATATTATCCCATTCGCTATTAGTAAATACTTAATAGCTGGGGGGAAAACTGAGAATTGAGTGTTAGGCTGAAATTGATTCAATCGAAAACAGGTTTTTTGTGGTTTTTATAAACGCGATAATATACGTTGATCCCGCTTAAAGTTACGCCAGGAATTCCTTGTCCAGGGTAAGTAGTATCACCTACTAAGTAAAAGCCTTTAAAAGGAGTTTGATTCTGTGTCCAATTTAGCAAGCTTCGTGCCATGCTTTGAGGTATTCCTCCTACCCTGCCTTTATTGCGGTATACCCAATTCTCCCAACTAACTGGTGTTGCCGTATCTGCTAATTTGATTTCAGCATTAGCAAAACCTGGTAACTTTTCTTTTAGTGTTGATAGTATGAAATCGTGAACCATTTTTTTATTTCGCTGATATTCATCCTCAGTCATATCAAACCAAGTTTCTGGAGATGCATGACACGAAATATTTAAGGTTCGCTCACCTTTAGGTGCTCTTTCTTCATCACCTTTCTTAGACATCGAAACAAAAATTGATTCTGAAATAGTAAACGGAACTTTAGCACCACTATTTAAATGAATTTGATGATGAATACTTAAATCATCAGGATAGGTATCTGAAGTTGCAATACCCATTGTAATCGCGCCCCATGCTTTATCAAAATTTTTCGCTTCAGCTTCAAAATAGTTTTTCATAGAATCTTTAGTGATCTCTTTCATATTCCAAATTGGGATATTAGAAACAACTATTGGTGCTTTATAGAGATTATCTTTTTTAGTTTTTACAAGAAACTCCTTTCCATCGCGAGTAACTTCAATTACAGCTTCCTTAGTATGTAATGCTCCACCTTTTTGTTCTACAAATATTTTGATCGTATTTATCATTTGAATCAATCCACCAGGAACATAATAATTCGAATAGTTAGTATAAGTTAGACCTGGTGCCCCAAATAAAAACGGGGTTTCTTCTGATTTAGCTTGAGCTGTGATCATTAACTGCTCGTCTAGAAATTTCAAGAATTTTGGGGTTGCTATGCCGCACTTTTCGGCAACCTGTTTCACAGATTTAAGTGCATATTTTAAAACCCAAACATCTTTCGGTGAATTTGATGTAGCTAATCTAAACCAATCACCAATGTTTAGAGGTGGAAATGTTGGATTTTTAAGTGAAACCTTCCAGACTACTTCAGATAAATCAAATGCAAGATTCCAGAATTTTTTTTGGCCTTTTCTATTTCCAAATACTCGTACAACTTCTTCAATCCATTCATAGCGATTTTTATAGCGAGTAATGGATTCGTCTCCCATCAATACTTTCATTGATGGATGTAATTCTTCTCTTGGGATTGAAATCCCCGTTTCATCTTCTAACTTTCTCAAAGGCTGATTTTCATCAAAACCAATTAGTGTGGTAGCACCAGATTCAAATACATACCCTTTTCTTGGGTAAGAAGAACTACATCCACCCGGATGAAGTGCAGCTTCCAGAATCAACACTCTATAACCATCCTTAGCTAGCAATGCAGCAGTACTCATTCCGCCCATTCCAGATCCAATAATAATTGCATCAAACTCTGAATTTATTATCATGACCGCTTAACATGGAAAAAGCTAGAGTAATTCCTTTTTAAGACAATAGACTTCGTTTTTTATTCTACTTCTCCTTACCTTTTACAAACAGCTTTTAATAATAAGTTTATAGTTAATAGAACCATTTTTAAGCAAAAAGCATTATACCCTTTCAAAGCCTTAAATAATTCATAAGAGGTCCATCTCCATTGAAATCACTTGAAGCCATCTTTGGCCCCAATTCAGCACTTGTAGAAGAACTTTACGAACAGTATAAAAACAACCCGGAATCTGTTCCTCAACACTGGATAAAATATTTCGATGAACTCAATGGTGTTGAGTCCAAGCAAGCTAGCGAAGAGAAGACCGCTCCTTCTTCAACTTCTATTGTAGACTCTACGAATGGTTCAGCAACCAATGAAGCCACAATGGCTGAGCCTAAGAAAGAGATAAAGGTTCCCATAAATGCTGATCTTCAAAAGATTAAAGGTGTTGCAAGCAAGATCGTTGAGAATATGGATCTTAGCCTTCAGGTACCCACAGCAACTTCATTACGGGTACTTCCTGTTAAGATGATGGTAGAAGATCGTACAATAATTAACCGCCACTTAATTAAGCGTAATGAACCGAAAGCTTCATTTACCCATTTTATTTGCTGGGCAGCCATAAAAGCAATTAAAGAATTCCCAACTATTAATCATACTTATCATTTTGATGGTAAAAATCATTTTAGAGTTGTTCCAGACCAAGTAAATCTTGGTATTGCTGTTGATCTTCCTAATAAAGATGGTTCACGTAATCTTGTAGTTCCTAACATTAAAGGCGTTGATAAAATGAACTTTAAAGAGTTCTTATATGCTTTTGCTGAGTTAGTTGATAAAGCAAGAAGCGGAAAACTTCAAATAGAAGATTACCAAGGAACCACAATTAGTATCACTAATCCAGGTACAATTGGAACTGTATCTTCTGTGCCAAGACTGATGCAAGGTCAAGGAGCTATAGTTGCTACTGGAGCTATTGATTACCCTGCTGAATATCAAAATATGTCTCGAGAAGTGTTAAACCAATTGGGTATTAGCAAAGTAATGACGATGACATGTACCTACGATCACCGAATAATTCAGGGCGCGGAATCAGGTTCATTCCTTCAGAAAGTAAGTAATCTACTCAGCGGTCAGTCCGATTTTTATGATTCTATTTTTTCAGATTTAGAAATTCCATATGACCCAATTCCTTATGGTGAAGATAATTTCTCAGCATTACTTGCTGGTACTGGAAATACGTTAGAACATGATCGTCGTGCTATTGGAGTTTGGAGATTAATTAACATGTACCGTATTCGTGGTCATGTTCTTGCTAATGTTGATCCTCTTGAAAAAGAACCTGGTAGAAATCCTGAACTAGATCTCGATTACTATGGACTTTCACTATGGGACTTAGATCGTGAATTTTATTGTGGTGGTTTAGGAGGAAAAGAAAAGGCGACCCTTAGAGATATTATTAAACTACTTCGTGATACCTATTGCGAACATATTGGTGCAGATTATATGCACTTACTTGATTTAGAAGAACGTAGATGGCTCCGGGAAAGAATGGAGTCTACTGGTAATGAACCAACTTTGACTAAAGACGATAAGAAACAGATTCTACATAAGCTAAATCAAGCTATGGCTTTCGAAGAGTTTCTTCACAAAAAATATATTGGCCATAAGCGCTTCTCTTTAGAAGGGAATGATACCCTTATCCCAATGATTCACTTTTTACTTGAAGATTCTGGAAAAGCAGGTATTGAAAAGATTTTTATGGGAATGGCCCATCGTGGTAGGTTAAATATTCTTGTGAATATAATGAACAAACCTTATCACCGAGTATTTGCAGAATTTGAAGGAAATGTTGATCCAGATACCATTCAAGGTTCTGGAGATGTTAAATACCATCTCGGTGCTAAAGGAATTCATAAGACTGAAGATGGGAAAGATATTGAAATTGAATTGATGCCAAATCCAAGTCACTTAGAAGCTGTAAGTCCTGTTGTAGAAGGTGCTGTTCGTGCAATTCAAGATCATCATGAATCTGAAGATGCTGAAAAGAGAATTCTGCCTGTATTAATGCACGGTGATGCAGCTTTTGCAGGACAAGGTGTTGTTGCTGAAACATTGAATATGTCTCAGCTTGAAGGTTATAAAACTGGTGGAACCATTCATATCATTATTAATAACCAAATTGGTTTTACCACTTTACCAAAAGATGGTCGTTCTACAGAATATGCATCTGATCTTGCAAAACTAATTTTAGCTCCAATTTTTCATGTAAATGGAGATCGCCCTGAAGCTGCAGTTCATGCCATGAAAATGGCTCTAGAATACCGTCAAGAATTTGGTAAAGACGTAATCATCGATTTAATTGGCTATCGTAAACATGGCCATAATGAAGGTGATGAACCAGCATTTACTCAGCCTGGTATGTACAAAGAAATTAATGATCACAAAACTGTTCGTGACTTTTATACTGATTCACTTGTCAAAAATAAGGAATTAACGGAAGAAGAAACTCAGGCTATCTTCGACGAGTTTGAAGAGTTATTATTAGCAGCCTTTGAAGATGCTAAACAAGCTCCAAAATTGGAAGTTACCAATGAGTTAATTGATCGAACCGAAAGTGAGCAAAAGAAACGTGACGTATTTCCTGACACAACATATCCAGTTGAAGAATTAAATGATATTGCTGTTAAAATTAATACGGTTCCAAAAGACTTTGATGCTAATCCTAAATTACTCCGTCAGCTAGCAAAACGTGCTGAAAGTGTTAAAAACAATGAGAAAAAGATTGATTGGGGATTTGCTGAAGCACTTGCTTTTGGCTCTCTACTTAAATCTGGACGTACTGTAAGAATTACTGGACAAGATGTTGAACGTGGCACATTTTCACATCGACATGCTGTACTACATGGAACTCAAACAAATCAAGTTTTTATTCCGCTAAATAACCTTGAAGATGGCCAAGCAAAATTTCACGTTCATAATAGTTTACTAAGTGAATATGCAGCTCTTGGCTTTGAATTTGGGTATAGTTCTAAGAAAAGAGATGCTTTGGTAATTTGGGAAGCACAATTCGGTGATTTTGCCAATGGCGCACAGATCATTATAGATCAGTTTATATCTTCTAGTGAAGCTAAATGGGGACAAACAAACTCTTTAGTTTTAAATCTTCCTCATGGTTATGAAGGTCAAGGACCTGAACATTCTTCTGCTAGGTTAGAACGATTCTTACAACTTTGTGCTGAAGATAATATGCAAGTAATGAATTTGACTACTCCTGGGCAATATTATCACATGTTAAGGAAACAAGCTTTAAGTGAAGTAAAAAAGCCGGTAGTTCTAATGAGTCCAAAAAGCTTGCTAAGACATCATGGTGCTACATCGAATACTGACGATTTAGCGAAAGGTAAGTTTATGCCTTTCATCCAAGATCTAGATACAATAGATGCAGACTCTATTAAGCGCTTAGTAATCTGTTCTGGCAAAGTTTATTACGATCTACTTAAACATCGCGAAGAGAATAATCTTAATGATGTTGCCATTGCAAGACTCGAACAATTCTATCCTTTCCCTGACAAAGATATTAAAGAATATTTTGGGTCACTTAAGAATGTAAAAGATGTTGTTTGGTGCCAGGAAGAACCGAAAAATATGGGGGCTTGGTTCTTTATCGCTTCCCGTTTTACTGAAGTTCTTGGGAAAAGCCAGAAACTAAGTTATGCAGGTAGACAAGCAGCCGCATCGCCAGCTGCAGGTCAAAAGAAAATGCATGATGTAGAACAAGAGCGATTGGTTGAAGATGCTTTAACAATATAATTTTGTTAAATAAATTTTAAAGGTCTGCTAGTTTTCTAGTAGACCTTTTTTATTTAAAAAAAACAACTTTAACTATTCCATAGAAGTATTTTTATTCTTAATTTAGAATCAGTCTAATTAAACATAAAGAAATACTGACCTATACTTCTATGAAATTTACTCGCTTAATATTTGTTTTTTTACTTTCCATTATTTCTTTCCCACCTTTTTCAATTGCACAAGAAAATAATATTAAGAACAAAGATATTGGTGTTCTTGTACTTGCGCATGGAAGTATGGATAAACAATGGAATAATTCAATACAGGAAGTAATAGATCCACTTAAAGACGATTATTATGTTGAAGTAGCCTGGGGAATGGCAAATGCTTTGAGTATGCAACCAGCCCTAACTTTATTAGAAGAAAAAGGAGCTGAAAGAATAGTTGTAGTTCAATTGTTTGTTTCTTCATATAGCCCAATCATTAGACAAAATGAATATCTGCTTGGTTTACGTGATTCATTAGCTGATGCTCCAATGCCAATGATGATACATGATATGGTTAATCATAAAATGACCATGAAGATGCCTGAGAATCTTCAACCATTAGAGGTAAAGCTTACCACCCAAATTCTACTTACAAAGCCATTAGACGACCATTGGTTAGTTGCTGATATTCTTATGGATAGAATAGAAAAGTTGAGTATTGACCCCTCAAATGAGACTATTTTATTAGTTGCTCACGGTCCTAATAGTGAAACAGATAATGACAATTGGGTAATAACAAGCCATAATCTAGCTGAACAAATAAAGGTACTACAACACAAAAATGGTGACGCTTTTCATAATATCATTTCTTTAACTGTGAGAGATGATGCTGATGAAGAAGTTCATGAAAAAGCTAAACAAGAGTTTCGTGCATATGTAATAGATGCTGATAACTATGGTGATGCTATCGTAATTCCATTACTTTTATCACAAGGTGGGGTTGAAAAAAAATACCTATCCCGATTAGAAGGATTAAATTTTAAATGGTCAGGTGAAACGCTCCTACCTCACTATAACATTGCAAGATTTATTCGGCTGTCAGTAGAAGAAGCTTTAAGTGAGTCACTCAATTAAATTAGTGACTGTACTTTAATTTAATATAGCAATGATTAAGTGAAAGTATTCTAAGTTATTACCTTGGAATTACTCTCAGCTTTATGCTTCTTTGAAGTCAATTATTTTACTGATTTATGAGCAGTTAAGAAAAACCTTGTCTTGAGTCATTCAGAGTGAATTTATTAAAGTAGATTTAAAAAATTAAATTCCATCTTATACCAACTATAGATCATCTTTTTCAGTTAAACTCATTAACTGATTTGCTACTCTTAAATTAACAAATGTCGAAATTACCTTTACAGAATAAATTTCTGGATTTATCTGACTATGGCAGACCTATTGCACGCTTAATTGCAAATGCACTAAAAGAAACTTCAGTAACTCCTATTCATGTAACAATTGCATTTATAATCTCTGGTTTACTTGGGATATATTTCATAACTGTTGGGAATTTTGTATTAGCTGCAATATTTCTAATTCTGAAATCAATCTTAGATGCCGCCGATGGTGAACTCGCACGGATTAAAAATACCCCTTCTTATGTTGGAAGATATCTCGACTCCATTGCAGATATAGTTTTAAACTTTATCATTCTACTTACAATTTGGCATATCACATCTGGCTCTTTAATTCTTTCTTTTTTAGCATTTCTAGGTATTCAATTACAAGGAACGTTATATAATTATTACTATGTAATTTTGAGGAACCGTTGGAATGGAGATACTACGAGTAGGATAATCGAAAAAGGAATACCAAAAGCATTTGAAGGTGAAAATCAAAAAACAGTAAACATCTATTTTGGACTATACACTTTTCTATATGGTCTTTTTGATCGACTTATTTATCAATTAGATTCAACAGCCCCAGATGCTACGAACTTTCCGAATTGGTTTATGAGCTGGTTATCGACTTTTGGTCTAGGGTTCCAGCTTTTAATTATTAGCATATTATTAGTACTCAAATTGGAAGTAATAATTATTCCATTCTTTGTAGGTTATACTTTGATGATTCCAGTATTCATCCTTATTCGAAAATCATTGAGTTAATAAGTGCTTACTCTTAACCCTAGCACTAATTTTTTTACTGGAGAAAATTTAGCTAGTGGAATGTACTTTTATAAAATCATGAGTTCTTTTGGTTCACATTCGAAACCAATGCTCTTATCAAAGTAGTATTTTATTTAATCTATTGTACAACCACCGATAAATCCATCGGCAATGAATTTAGTTTTAAAACTACCAAAACTATCTTCGTAATTCCCTCTTAGTTCAATTGTATGCTCACCGGATCGTTTTGGAGTACAATATTCTAATACATAAAATGATTTAGATTCACTTTCAACTTTCTGTGCAACTGCTAAAAATGTTGAATTCAGATCAAATGAATTTTCAGCTAACTCAAACCCATCCCGCCCAAAATCATTTAATGTACCTTCATCGATTTCATCCCCAAGGCCAATTGTAAAAATTGCATTATCAGATCCAGCTTTATTTACTGCATTTTGCGCATCACGGGTTGAAACACGGCTTGCTTGATCTGTACCATCAGTAAATATAACTAAAGAACCAGCTGCTGAAATATCAGGATCAAGTCGAGCTTCAACTAACCGAGAGTTCATTATAGAAAGGCCTTGAACAACAGCACCATTTAAATTTGTTGATTTATCTGAACTGATAGTCTCATTTATTGAATTAATTCCAGATATCAGTGCTACTTTATCTGTTGTAAATGGAACTAGTGAATGCACATCCTCTTCTCCATCAAACCAATAAATCGCCATTTCTTTTGCACCAAATGTTAAATCAGATTCGAATGGCATTACTGAATTAATAAACGAATTAGCTGCACTTTTTACACTAGGAAGTTCATTATCATTTAATACGCTTCCACTTAAATCAAGTAGTAGAATGGAAGCGAATAGAAATTCACCTTCTTCACGTTGAATCTGAGCTTCCGATTCAAGTCTAGAAATTTGGGAACCATCCTCAAATATTTCAAAATCTTCTGATTCCAACGTTTCAAAAAGGTTGTCTTCACCAAGATCTATTTTAAAGAAGAGGCGAACCTTTGCAGGCATTTCTGCTTTTGATTCAATAAGCTCCATATCAAATCTGTTACTACCATTATCTTTACCACAAGACGTAAACATTAATCCTGAGATAAGAAAAATGAACCATGCATTTCTAAGTGAGTACTTCATATCTGATTTTATTTATTACAAAAAGTAAAATATCGAACTTGTGACTTCTTACTCATTAAAATACGAGATTTAAAAAGAATAAGACGTAACAGATTACAAATAGTTTTTAAAAATTAATGCTACTTCAAAATTGAGACCTTTATAAAGCTATTAATGTATATAACACAGAAATCTTGAGTTTAGAATAAGAGCTAATACTCTTATCCTAAACCTTCTATAATGTTTGTATTTTGTCAATAATTCTATTATTCAAGTATGCCTCATATTCTTAAAAACGAAATTCTCGAAATTCATATAGATCTTCCAAATGAGAATTATCGAGCCTCTCGTTTTGATTGGACTGGAAAAATACAAGCCGTAACATTCAATAATATTCCATTTTCTACCACTGAAAAAAACGGTGACCAAGATGAAAATTACTTTGGAAAGGGATTCTACAATGAGTTTGGAATAGAAACAGCACTTGGTTTTGAAGAGGCAAAAATTGGGGAATGGTTTCATAAAATTGGAATTGGTCTTCTTAAAAAACACGGATCTGAGTATTTCTTCCATAAAGAGCATGAAATTAAACCTGCTATTTTCACTGTTATCACAAAACCAGAGTCTCTAATTATAACCTGTGAATCTAAGCTAGTACAAGGATTTTCCTACTTTTTAACTAAGGAAATTAAATTAACTAAATCAGGCTTTATTATATCCTATCGCTTAAAAAATACCGGAGAAAAGGACATTCAAACAGATGAATATGTTCATAATTTTATATCAATCAATGGCGAATTAATTGATAATAGGTACGTACTAAGATACCCATTCAAGTTAAACCTTACTGAATTTGGTGAGATTGTAGATCCTGAAAAGATTTTAGAAATAGGGCAAGATCAAATCACTTTCATTGAAAATCCATCTGAACAGTTCTTTATCAGTCATTTAGCTGGAAAAGAATATGTAAATGCTTTCTGGGAATTAATTCACTTAGAACATAGTGTTGGTATTCGAGAAAGAGTCAGTTTCAATACTCAGAAAGTAAATCTTTGGGGATGGAACCATGTAATTAGTCCAGAGCTATTTCATCATATTCATTTAAAACCCTCCCAATCTGCAAAATGGGATCGGGTTTATGAGATTTTTGAAACTGATTAAATTGTTCTTTCTGTTAGTCATTTTTTCAGCCTTCTAAACATTAGAAATTAAGTCATCTATTTACATTGAATTAGGAAAGTGTTAAATATACACTAAGCTAAAATTGAAATAATTAATCTCCTTGTTTCAATAAGAATTGGATAGCAATGTATATGGAAATAAACGAATGTCTTTCAGTTGATTGCGTCGTATTTGGTTACGACTCCGAAAAACTAAATGTTTTACTTGTAAAAAGAACACTAACTGATAATACCGATGGTTCTACGCTATTAACTGACTTTACATTAACTGGAAATCATGTTTACGAAAAAGAACGTGTTGAAGAGGCTACTACTAGAATCCTATTCAATCTTACTGGGGTTAAAGATATCTACCTAGAGCAATTTAAAACCTTCTCTGATCCAGACCGCCTTTCAAATCCCATTGATCAAAAATGGCTTTTGAGCATAGATCGAGATCCAAACTTAAGAGTTACTTCTATTGGTTTTTTTGCGTTGTTAGCAACCCAAAACGTCACTTTAAGATGGATGGGGAGAGAGGTTAAATGGATACCCGTTAAAGAAGTAGGAACACTTGGTTTCGATCACAATCATATTTTAGAAGAAGCCTTAATTGCTTTACGTAATAAAATGAAGCATGAACCTATTGGTTTCGAATTATTACCAGAGAAGTTTACGCTTACTCAACTTCAAACTGTATATGAATGCATTTTTGACACTCAGTTTGATAAAAGAAATTTTAGAAAAAAAATAAGCCGAATGACGTATGTAATTCCTTTGAATGAAAAACAAAAAGGAGTTTCACATAAACCTGCTCAACTTTACATGTTTAGTCGAGAAGTATACGAGAAGACAAAACGTGAACTATTCGACTTCATTGTTTAAACCAACTAATAAACGCTATATGAACACATCAACTCCCCACAAACTCTCCCTACTTGAAAAAGCAGGGTATGCACTTGGTGATGGAGCAGCTAATATTGCATGGCGTGCTGTAGCCACATTTCTTTTCATTTTTTATACCGATGTTTATGGTCTAACTCCTGCGTCTGTGGGTTTATTAATGCTAATTGCTCGTTCCAGTGATGGAGTTAGTGATGTTTTAATGGGGATTGTTGGGGATAGGACGAATACAAAACACGGTAAATTTCGACCTTGGATTTTATGGTCAGCAGTTCCTTTAGCAGCGACGCTCTCCCTCCTATTTACAACGCCCGATCTTAGCACTACCGGAAAAATCGTATATGCGTATTCCACCTATATCATTTTCACTCTTTTATATACTGCCAATAATATCCCATATGGCGCATTAATGGCTGTAATGACAGGTGACGATAAAGAACGTACTAGCTTGGGTTCTTACAGAATGGCTGGAGCTTTTGCTGGCGGAATGTTAGTTCAAGGAGCAATGCTTTTTTTAGTAGCCTCATTCGGTAATGTGAATCCACAAGTATCTGTTGCAGAATTAAGTCCTACGACCTATCAAGTGACAGTTGTCTCCCCTGAAGATGTAGGAAATGCGAATATTAAAACTGAAAACGGGATAGCTACTTTTGCTTGGTATAATGTACCAACTAATGAAGAAGCAACTAAGAGTATTAGCTTTACTATGGAAGCTGGTCAAGAATACACTTTTACTGTAGAAGGAGAAGCTGGCATTTCAGAAGAAAGTATTTCCTTAATAAACCAGAAAAAAGGATACAGTAACGCCATTTATTTGATGTCAATATTTCTGGCCATATTTATGGTTATTACTTTCTACAGTACAAAAGAAAGAGTTGCACCTCCAAAAGATCAGAAAACTGATTTAAAAAAGGATTTCTTTGATCTTATTCGGAATAAACCTTGGATGGTCCTCCTTATTATAGGTTTACTTTTTAATGTCTATAATTCCATGAAGCAGGGTATTACCGTCATATACTTTACCCATTACCTTGGTGATCAATTATTGTCTGCATCATATTTGGTTGCGCTTGCATTTGCTTCGATTGCAGGTGCAATGCTTACTGCTTCTATTAGCAAAAAGCTTGGGAAAAAGCAGCTATTTATATATGCCTTAATTTTCTCCGGAATAGTGAATTCACTACTAATGTTTTGTGGACCAAATGATGTATTTGCCATATTTAGTATTGGCATTATTTCTGAATTTGCAGCAGCAATGTTCCCGACCCTCTTTTTTACCATGCTTGGTGATGCTGCCGATTTCTCAGAATTCAAAAACGGACGTAGAGCAACAGGACTCGTTTATTCAGCCGGTTCGTTTTCTACAAAATTTGGTGGTGGTCTTGCGGGCGTTGTCATCGGTGGAATACTAACTGCATACAATTATGATGGAATGGATCAGGTAGCCATTCAAGGCGCTGTACCAGGAATCATCATGCTGATGAGTTGGGTACCTGCTATTGTTGCTGGATTAGCTGCTATTGTAATGTTTGCTTATCCGCTTAACCAACAAAAAATGGATGAGATTACGATTGAATTAAATCAACGAAGAGACCAAGCGCTATCAGCTTAATGCATTAAAACATTGTTAAATAACTAACCGATATATCCCTTAGAACATGAAATTTGGACATTTTGACGACGCAAATAGAGAATATGTGATAACAAATCCTGCCACTCCATGGCCTTGGATAAATTACCTAGGCACAAAGGATTTCTTCTCTCTTGTTTCAAATACTGCTGGTGGATACTCTTTTTATAAAGACGCTAAATTCCGAAGACTAACTCGCTATAGATATAATAATGTGCCCATGGATTCAGGTGGCCGTTATTTCTATATCAAAGATGAGGATACAATTTGGTCGCCAGGTTGGAAACCAACTAAGACTCCCTTAGATAGCTATGAATGTCGGCACGGTATGAACTATACTCGTATTACTGGAGAAAAGAATGGTATTACAGCAGAGACTTTATTTTTTGTTCCGTTAAATACTCATGCTGAGATTCAAAAAGTAACACTAACAAACCACGGTACTGAGTCGAAAAAACTGAAACTTTTCTCATTTACAGAATGGGCTTTGTGGAATGCAGCTGCAGATATGGAGAATTTTCAACGTAATTTTTCTACTGGTGAAGTAGAAATTGATGGATCTACCCTGTATCACAAAACAGAATATCGAGAACGAAGAAATCATTATGCATTTTATTCAGTAAATGCTCCTATTGATGGATATGATACTGATCGTGAATCATTTATGGGTTTACACAATGGGTTTCATGAACCGAAAGTAGTGTTAGATGGAAAACCAACAATGAGTCATGCTCATGGCTGGTCTCCTATTGCCTCACATTATATTGAAGTAATCCTGGAACCAGGTGAATCAAAAGACTTTGTCTTTGTACTTGGTTACGTAGAGAATGAAGAAGATGAAAAATGGGAATCAAAAGGGGTCATCAATAAAACAAAAGCAAAAGTGGTTATATCAAACTTTGATACTACTGAAAAAGTAGATGCAGCTTTATCAGAATTAAGAAAATATTGGGATAATCTATTAAGTATTTACACGATCAAAAGTAATGACGAGAAACTCGATCGAATGGTGAATATTTGGAATCAATACCAATGTATGATCACTTTTTGTTTTTCAAGATCGGCTTCATTTTTCGAAAGTGGTATCGGACGTGGTATGGGGTTCCGAGATTCTAATCAAGATTTAATTGGCTTTGTACACCAGGAGCCAGAAAATGCACGTCAACGTATAATAGATATTGCTTCAACCCAATTTCCTGATGGCAGTTGTTATCATCAATATCAACCACTTACCAAACGTGGAAATAATGATATTGGAAGTGGCTTTAATGATGATCCAATGTGGTTAATTCTAGGAACAACCGCTTATCTAAAAGAAACTGGAGATTATTCAATTTTAGATGAGATGGTGCCTTTCGATAATGACAAAAGTTTATCGCAGTCTCTTTTCAATCACCTTACTATTTCTTTTAATCATACGGTAAATAACCTAGGACCTCATGGTTTACCATTAATTGGTCGTGCGGATTGGAATGATTGTTTAAATCTTAATTGCTTTTCTAACAATCCAAATGAGTCGTTCCAAACAACTGAAAATAAAACGGAAGGCACAAAAGCAGAATCGTTAATGATTGCTGGTTTATTCGTTGTTTATGGACGTGATTACATTGAGCTTTGCAAGGTTTTGGGAAAAACTGAAGAAGCTAAGCGTGCTCAAGAACATGTAGATAAAATGGTTGAAGCTATCAAGAAAGATGGTTGGGATGGCGAATGGTTCCTTAGAGCTTATGATTACTATGGCAATAAAATTGGTAGTAATGAGAATGAAGAAGGCAAGATTTTCATTGAATCGAACGGTTGGTGTACTATGGCTGGAATTGGACTTGAAGAAGGCATGGTTAAAAAGGCTTTAGATTCTGTAAAAGAACGTCTCGATTCTAAATACGGAATTGTGCTTAATAATCCCGCTTATACCAAATACCATATAGAATATGGTGAAATATCTAGTTATCCAGAAGGCTACAAAGAAAATGCAGGTGTTTTCTGTCATAATAACCCATGGATAATGATTGGCGAAACGGTTTTAGGAAGAGGCGAAGAAGCGTGGGAGTATTTCAAAAAAATTTCACCGGCTTATTTAGAAGATATTAGTGAATTACATAAAACGGAGCCTTATGTGTACTCTCAGATGATTGCAGGAAAAGATGCCTTTAAACCAGGTGAGGCTAAGAACTCTTGGTTAACAGGAACTGCTGCTTGGAACTTCTACACCATCAGTCAATATATTCTTGGAGTCCGCCCAAGTTATAATGGTTTAGAAATCGATCCTTGTATACCAAAAGACTGGAAATCATATAAGATTTCGAGAAAATTTCGAGGATCTACTTATCACTTAGAAATAAATAATCCACATGGAGTAAATAATGGTGTTAAGCATGTAACTATTGATGGAAAATCTTTTGATGGAGGAAATATACTTCCTCTTCTACCCGCTGGCGAATATAACATTCAAATTGAACTCGGTAAATAATGATATCATGAAACATCCAATACGTTCTCTATCTAAAATAATTGCAGCATCCTATTTACTAATAGGATGCTCTATGAGTAATAGTAAAAGCCAAAATATCTCAAACAATATATTGGTAAATCAAGTCGGTTATCCAACAAATGCAGCTAAAAAAGCTTTAATTCGAGTAGAAGCAGATAACTTTACACTAAAAGATCTAAATGGTAAAACCGTGTATTCCGGGATCCTTTCAGAACCTAAGTATTGGGAATTATCTGGTGATGCGGTAAGTGTTGCTGATTTTTCAGAAATCACAGAAAATGGAGCATATATTTTATGCATTAACGAAACTGAATGTACTGCCCCCTTTGAAATTGGCGATTCTCTTTATAATGATTTGGCAGATGCATCAATTAAGTCATATTACTATACTCGAATTGGTGTAGATATTGTAGAAGAGTTTGGAGGAAAATGGACTTGGGAAGCTGGTCATCCAGATTCAGAAGTCTTGATTCACGCCTCTGCTGCAGATAGGGTTCGACCTGAAGGAACCATTCTTTCCTCTCCTGGAGGTTGGTATGATGCAGGCGATTATGGCAAATACATTGTGAACAGTAGTATTACAACATGGACAATTCTACAAAGTCTGGCATTAAATAAGGATTTCCATCTTGATCAGAATCTTAACATACCTGAGTCTGAAAATGAAATACCAGATATATTGGATGAAGCTCTAGTTAATCTTAAATGGATGATGACAATGCAAGACCCAAATGATGGAGGATTATATCACAAACTAACAACAAAGGGTTTTGATGCATTTATTATGCCAAATGAAACTACAAAGCCAAGATATCTTTTACAGAAAAGTACGTCAGCAGCACTAGATTATACATCAACAATAGCCACTGCAGCTCGAATTGTTCGTGATTATAACATGAATGATCTTTCTACTAAGATGAAAGAAAATGCTGAAGATGCTTGGAATTGGGCAATTGATAATCCTGAAATATTCTATAATCAACCAGAAGATATAAGTACAGGTGCATACCCCGATACTTCTTTAGTTGATGAATGGTTTTGGGCTTCTGCTGAGATGTATATTCTTACTGGAGAAAGAAAATACAAAGCATCAATGATGAAGCATTATGAAAAACCAATCACACCAAAATGGGATGTTGTTAATACATTAGGTGTAATCTCAATTCTAACTTCCAATAAACGATCAGAATTTGAATCAATGGAAAAGGATTTCCTTTCTTACGCAGATTATTTGTTAGAAAAAGAAGCCTTATCTCCTTATTTAATTAGTATGAATCAATTTGCTTGGGGAAGTAATTCTGATGTAGCAAATGATGGAATGTTAAAACTAATTGCTCATCAACTTACTGGAGATGAAAAGTATATTGCCTCTGCACAAAACGATATTGATTATATTTTAGGTAGAAATGCCACAGGTTTCTCTTTTGTAACTGGATTTGGCAATAAAACTCCAATGCATCAGCATAATAGAATTATGGATCAAGATGGAATTGATGAGCCAATGCCAGGGTATATTTCAGGTGGTCCGAATACCATTGTTTTAACCGATTGCGAAGCTGAAGGTGTTGTTCGTAGCGAATTCCCTGCGGCTTCTTTTACAGATACAGTATGTAGTTATTCGACCAACGAAACAGCCATTAATTGGAATGCTGCGTTAGTGTTTTTGGCATCTGGGTTGGAGTCAGTGACTTATTAAAAATTGATTAATTAAATATTAAGATCGAAAGTGATAAAAATCATTTTCGATTTTTTTATTCCTTTTATCTTTTCTGACCTTCCAATTCCGTAATTTTAAGAATGAATAAACCATTTTCAATTGCCATTCATGGCGGCGCTGGCACCATACATAAAAGTCAAATGAGCGATGAAAAAGAACTCGCTTATACAAGCGCACTGTCACTCGCTCTCAATAAAGGATATGACGCATTGGAAAAAGGCGAGTCGTCTTTGGATGCTATTGAAATCGCTGTTTCTCTACTCGAAGACTCCCCCCTCTTTAATGCTGGAAAAGGTTCAGTTTTCACTCATGAAGGAAAACACGAAATGGATGCTTCTATCATGGAAGGAAAGTCTTTATTTGGTGGAGCTGTAGCAGGAATTTCAGGGATTAAGAATCCAATTCAACTTTCCAGAAAGGTAATGGAGAAATCAGGTCATGTTTTCTTGATTGCTGAAGGGGCACTAGAATTCGCAAAAGAACAAGGATTTGGTTTTGATTCTGATGAATATTTTTATGATGAACTCCGCTATCTGCAATGGCAAGAAGCGTTAACCTCTGGGGTAGTTCAGCTTGATCACTCTCCACTTAAAGAAGATAAATTTGGGACCGTCGGCGCTGTTGCTCTCGATCAATTTGGGAATGTTGCAGCTGCGACATCAACAGGTGGAATGACCAATAAAAAGTATGGACGTGTTGGCGATAGCCCAATGATTGGCGCCGGGAATTATGCCAATAATAAAACTTGTGCAGTTTCTTGTACTGGAAGCGGTGAGTTTTTTATCAGGGGAGTTGTAGCCTACGATGTTAGCTGCTTAATGGAATATAAAGGTTTAACTTTAACTGAAGCTTGTAAAGAAGTTGTCCAAAAACGATTAGTATCTATAAATGGAGATGGAGGACTTATTGCCGTTGATGCTCTTGGCAACATTTGCCTAGAGTTCAATACGGATGGCATGTATCGAGGAATGAAAAAGAATTCTGGTGAAGAACTTATAGCGATTTATAGGTAGTTCTATAAAAATTTCCCATTGAATGGAGATAAAAATCTAAATAAGTTCTTTGAACTTTTCTAGGAGTGTTGTGAGTTATATTAGTTTTGATCGCTCTCCTCTTCCTATTGATACTTTTGAATAACCAAAAGTTTCCAAAAGTCACCGCAAGAAATGAAGATATTCACTCTTTAAAACGGCCTTAGAATTATTGACGGAAATAGTGAATTGATGATTGATGCGAATCCAAAGGATGAATATATCCACTCAGGTTGGTTCTGTATAACTTACTTATTGAGAACGAAGACCTTTGGATTTATTCAGCGAAATCTTAGAGAACCCACCAAGAATTCATAGCCTTGATCTTTTGTTAATGGCGCCTGTCCCGTTGAAGTACGGGGTATCAAGACAAAAGAAAAAAGAACATAGCCTAAAGTTCCTAAATCACTCATAAAATCCCGATACAAGTTCGGGGTGACCAAAAAAGAATCTTGCTAAGTAACTCTTAAATATACTCCGCATCTATCGGCGAAATAGTCACTTTCCTATCGTCAATAGTGAATTCATCATTATTAGCCAATATATGAACTACCAGATTCCCTAGACTAATAGGCGTTCCTTCGGGTAAAATACTGTGCGTATTATGAGTTAGTTTACTTGGATCAAAAATCAAAACCATACCTGAACCAATCACCTTAAACTTGTTTCTTTGTTCAATTACTATTCCAGTGTCTTCAGCTAATCCAAGCCCTAATAAATCAGGATGAATGGCCATTGCTTCTGCGATCCTGCCAAATCTCCCTCTTTTTATAAAATGTGTATCAATCACTAATCCTTTCACAAAGCCTAAGCCATTTCTCATATGAACAGCTCCTTTATACATCGATTCTTGGCTACTACCTCCAGCAATCATATGCTCACTCATTGCCATTGCTCCAGCACTAGTTCCAGCAATCACAATGCGTTCGTTTTGGTAACGATCTGAGAGAATTTGATGTGCCGTCGTATTACCAATAAACTTAGCGATTTTACTTTGGTCACCACCTGAAAACATTATAGCATCGGCTTCTTCAAGTGCTTTTGTTGTTTCTTTTATCTCACTTTGAAGTCTATTTCTAATATCTAAGACTTTCAGATTCGAACAACCTAACTTGGTAAAAGCTTCAACATAATTACCTGCAACTTCTTTTGGAATACTTGAAGCTGTAGGTATTATTACAATATTTGCATCAGGTCCACCTGCCTCTTTCACAACGTGACTAAGAATACTATCCTCTACAAAATCTAAGCTATAACTCTCATTGTGTTCTAAGCCTTTATCTTCATTCCCACCAATCGGAATTAATACTCCTTTTGCAACCATAAACTAAATTCGATTTTTATACTAATTTATTATTTCGAGCGATAAAATTTATCTACTTTCAATGCCAAGTATACGCAATTTATAAACTCTGAATCTAAGTCAAACACATGGAAATTCGTGAAATCAATGCCATGCGAGGTCCAAATTACTGGTCTATTCGCAGACATAAATTAATAGTAATGGTTTTGGATCTTGAAAATTTAGAACAACGACCTACGAATACTATTGATGGTTTTCGCGAACGATTAGAAGCTTTACTTCCAAGTTTGTACTCCCACAGATGTTCAGAAGAAGTAGAAGGCGGATTTTTTATGCGTGTAGATGAAGGAACATGGATGGGGCATGTGATTGAGCATATTGCCCTTGAAATCCAAACATTGGCAGGGATGGATGTTGGATTTGGTCGAACTCGTGGATATGGTGAAGAAGGCGTATATCATGTTGTATTCTCTTATATGGAAGAGAAAGTGGGTCGTTTCGCTGCAAAAGCATCTGTAGAAATAGCAGAAGCGTTGATAGCAGGAGAAGATTACGATTTAGAAGCAGATATTCAGTATATGCGCGAACTTCGTGAAGGAGAACGCCTTGGACCATCAACAGGAAGTATTATTGAAGAAGCAGAATCTAGAGGAATTCCATGGATTCGTCTGAATAAATACTCACTCTGCCAGCTTGGGTATGGGAAAAATCAAAAGAGAATACAGGCTACTGTAAGTAGCGAAACTAGTAGTATCGCTGTTGAACTTGCTTGTGATAAAGAAGACACTAAATTTATTTTAGAACAGGCGGAAGTCCCAGTTCCAAAAGGTGATATTGTTAGAACCGAAGCTGACTTGAAAGATGCTGTTAGATATATCGGTTACCCCTTAGTTATTAAACCTATAAATGGTAACCATGGTCGTGGTATTACTGCCAACATAGATAATTGGGAAGATACCTTAGTTGCTTTTGATGCAGCTAAAGAAGTTTCACGATCAGTTATTGTTGAGCGTTACATTGAAGGAGAAGACTACCGCTTATTAGTTATTGATTATAAATTGGTTGCTGCTGCAAAAAGAACTCCAGCTGGAGTTACAGGAGATGGGAAATCAACTATTCAAGAACTAATTGATGAAGTTAATGCTGATGAAAGACGCGGCTATGGTCATGAAAAAGTATTGACTCAAATTACCGTTGATGCAATGACTGAGGCTATTCTTGAAGATGCAGAGAAAACTTTAGATTCAATTTTAGTAGAAGGTGAATGGCTAGCCCTAAAAGATACTGCTAATCTGAGTACAGGTGGCACTTCAACAGATGTAACCGATATAGTTCATCCTCATAATGTGTTTATGGCTGAAAGGATTGCTCGTATTATTGGTCTTGATATTTGTGGGATTGATATCATGACTACTGACATAAGTACTCCTCTACACAAAACTGGTGGTGCCATTCTAGAAGTAAATGCAGGACCAGGATTTAGAATGCATCTTGCACCTTCAGAAGGGTTACCGAGAAATGTAGCAGGTCATGTAATTGATATGTTATTCCCACCAGGTGTTGAATCTAGGATTCCTATTGTTGCCATAACTGGTACAAATGGAAAAACAACTACTACGAGATTGCTTTCTCATATTATGAGAATGAGAGGATTTAAAGTTGGATATACTACAACAGATGGTATATACATTCAAAATCGACTTATGATGACTGGTGATTGTACTGGACCAGCAAGTGCTGAATTTGTACTTCGTGACCCAACGATTGACTTTGCGGTATTAGAATCAGCTCGTGGAGGTTTACTCCGTGCAGGACTAGGATTTAAATCTTGTGATGTCGCTATTGTCACTAATGTTGCGCCCGATCATTTAGGCCTTAAAGGAATAAATACTATTGAACAGTTAGCAAGAGCTAAAGGTGTTATTCCAGAAACTGTTCATTCAGGTGGCTATGCCATATTAAATGCAGATGATGAACTCGTATATGGAATGCGTAAAAATGTTTCTGCTAATGTAGCTTTGTTTTCTATGGATGAAAATAATCCTCATATCAAATCAATTGCTAAAGTTGGTGGCCTTTCAGCTATCTATGAAAATGGGTACATCACCATTTGTAGAGGTGAGTGGAAAATGCGTATTACTAAAGCAATAAATGTTCCACTTACATTTGGTGGGAAAGCTTCTTTTATGATTCAAAATGTACTCCCTGCATCTCTAGCAGCATATGTACGAGGTGTTAGCCTTGAAGACATAAGAGTAGCTCTTGAATCCTTTATTCCGTCCCCTGCTCAAACTCCGGGTCGTTTAAACATGTTCGAGTTTAAGAATTTCACGGTTCTTCTCGATTATGCTCATAACGTTGCTGGTTTAAAAGCACTTAATAATATGCTTCAAAAAATGGAAGCAACCCATAAAGTAGGAATTATTGCAGGAATTGGTGATCGCCGAACCGAAGACAACAATGGCATTGGTGAAATTGCCGCCGAAATGTTCGATGAAATCATCATACGGCAGGACAAGCATTTACGAGGTAAATCAGAAACCGAACTTATTGAAATGCTTGCAGATGGAATCAAGAAAGTTGATCCTGATAAGAAAGTGACCATCATTCCAAAAGAAAGTGAGGCAATCGCATTTGCTATCAAAAATGCAGCCCCTGGAAGCATGATTGTTATTTGTAGTGATGTTGTACCTGATGCGCTCGCACAAGTAACAAAATTCAAAGAAGAAGAGGCAAATAGCTTATACAAATTTTCTCATGATGATATTCCGAATCTTTAGAAAAAAGTTAGAGCAAGGTTCAAGTATTTTACTCTAAGGCTGTTACAGGAAAGTGAGTAAATCTAGTAGGACAATAGGTAGACATAACAAAATTTCTCTCTTTTTATTCGGAGTTTAAAGCTCCAAATTAACAGTTAGTCATATATATGTTAAATACCATTCATCGGTTATTCCTAGTTATTGGAGTACTCTTTATTACATCTATCGGTTGTAACGAATATCCCTCCCAGAGTCCTGAAACATTAGAAGATGAACCTAGTTTTTCTTCATTCGAAATTTTAAAGGCAAATAATCCTATAATTTCAAAAGATTTAACTGGTTACATCGATAGAGAGAATAAAATTATACGATTTAGAAATCCTCATATCGATATAAACAATCTGATTGGGACATTTAGTGTTACAAATAATTCTTCAATTTTCGTAGATGAAGTGATACAAAAAACCAACACAACTGTAAATAATTATATAAAACCAGTTGAGTTTAAATTAGTGTCAGAGGATGGTGTAGAATCAATCTGGACTATTGAATCTACAAGAGAGATTGTTGATTTACAGGACTTTTTAACTACCTGTCCGATGGATGATCCAAATATTGAAGCAATTTTATCTAATTTTGATATTCGATTAAATGGAGAGTTAGTTACTGAATTCCCTTGCCAAGAACCCTATTTCATAATGAGTGACCCAACCACGGAAAAACTTGAAACTGAGTTTTATACAGAAACCACAAGATTACAATCGCTTCGTTTCTTGTATTATTTAGATTACGATAACCCTGTTCAACTTCCATGGACTGATTTGAGGTTATATGAATGGTTGAATGAGAAAATAGGTGGTATTAATATTGTAGATGGACTTATTGGTGGAAATTGTTTTGGGTTTAGAGACGGAAAATTTAATATTAACGTTGGTAATATCAGAACTGCTCCAGACAATTACATAAAATCTTCAGAAGAGTTATTGTCAGGCTTTAAACTTTTAGGGTTCGGTCTAACACTTCATGAACGTAGGCACATGGATGGGTCAGAGTTTTCTCATGTTTTCGGCTGCTGTGAGAATGAATCAACCTGCGACCAAGAGCTAAATCTAAATAATCCAAGTGCCTTTGGGTTGATGGTTTGGTGGAATAAGTCAATATGGGATAATACTTATAATTTTGGGCAATCTTGTGCCTATAAAAATGATTCTTTTTGGTCGAATAATTCAAAAAAACGACTCAATCCCAACACTTGGTCTGGACACTTTTGTTCAGGTCCTTATTCTTATGATTTTCCTGAAATACAACAAGCGTGCTCTTATGAATAACAATTACTTATTAAATTTTATCCTTGTCTCAATTATACTTACTGGATTATTAAGTGGATTTATATTCTCTAATACAACAAAAATATCTAAAGACCTTGATTCTAATCATCTTGAGTTAAATGAAATAATGCAGAAATTCAAAACTGCAATAATTGAAAAAGACACATTGAGTTTTGATAAACTTTTTTTCGATGAAGAAGTCTCATTTGTTGGAATAATGTCGGAGCTTACTGAAGCTTCCATCAAAAAAGATTACCCAGATTTTCAGGGAGTTTCGGTTTCAAACAGCAGCAAGTTCATACGTGAAGTTAGTACAAGCGCTAACCCTCAGGAAGAAAGAAGCTACAATCCTGTTATCGAAACAGATGGAATTATTGCTTCCATTAGTTTTGACTATAGTTTTCATTCAGGAGGGCGACTGATTCAATGGGGTCATGAAAAATGGAATTTGGTACTCGTGGAAAATGAATGGCTTATTACGAATGTAATCTTTTCTATACACTTTCCAGATATTGAGCCTTTTCCTTTCTTAAATAACAAAAAACCTTGACATAGACTTCACTTAATTGAAAGAAGTAAAATAAATCAATATGAAAATCCTACTGCTTATAACTTTTATTCAAATCCTACAATTAACTATGAGTAATAAAAGCAAGTCAATCACCAAAAATGGAATGACCGTTAAGTGGGAAATAAATGAGAATATGATCAATTTTGAAGTTTCCGCACCGACTAAAGGATGGGTAGCAATAGGCTTCAATGAATCCGAAAAAATTACAGGCGCTTACCTTTTAATGGGTAGGGTGAATAATGTTGCCTCAGAGGTTATTGAACACTATACCTTAAGGCCGGGGAATTACCAGCCAATTACTAACTTTGGAATACCAAGCCAGGTTAAGAATGTTAAAGGTCATGAAAGTGAAACAAGTACCTTTTTAAATTTCACCATCCCTATTAACAAAATTAGCAATTATCATAAAAATCTTAACGAAAACAGTTCTTGGAATATGATCATAGCTTTTAGTGCAGAAGATGACTTCCAGCATCATTCTATGATGAGAACTAACGTACCAATAATACTTTAAGAGTATTTCATTTAATGAGCTAGAGAATACATTCCTTTTTAAACTGGAGCTAATTTTAATGTAAATTGATTCGAATAGTTAAGAAATTATGCCCTGAGTATTCAATCCCCATCATAACATGTCTCATTATTTTAAGAGTTCATAATTATGGACTCCAATTGCTGGGATCATCTTAATTTTAGCCCAACAAAAATCTATTCGTATTCGAGCTTATATCATTTAGAGAGGCTTATCAATAAAATCTTGTTTGTTTCTCGCAATTCGAATTTTTACCAATCAATCATTTAATCAGTTTCAAAATGAAATCAAGAGTAAAAATCTTCAAACCCGGAATAGGATTAGCATTAATTTTGTTAATGATACTTCCCTATACAGTTAATGCACAAGAAATAACAAACAAAAATTGGAATCCAGGGTTCTCGCTTCCAGGCACCGCTTCTGTCTCATCAGATAATCCTATTCTCGATATTTTATCTACCACTAGTGGGTATTTTATTACTGGAAGTTTTAGCTCAATAGATGGTGTAGCCGCAAACAGTATTGCCTTTTGGGATGGCGAAAACTGGAATGCGCTTGGAGAAGGATTGCGAAATGAGGACGATACCATTGGTGAAGGAAGACAATTATTTAAAGATGAAGAATCCATTTATGTAGTTGGAGAATTCACTCAAGCAGGAACCGAAGAAGGTAGTAACATAGCTGTATGGGATGAAACATCAGAAATCTGGAGTACTATTTCTGGAGAATTTAACGGTAGTATTTATTCTGTTCTTAAAAATGGAAGTCTAGTATTTGTAGGGGGAGATTTTACTCAAATAAATGGTTCACCATTCAGCCATATTGCGGTTTGGGACGGTGACGGCTGGTCCTCCTTCAATGGTGGTGTAAATGGTCCAGTTAATGTAATAAAGAGAGCCTTTGGTCAATACTATTTTGGGGGAGATTTTTCTATTGCAGGCGCAGCAACCGCAGCTAATAATATGGCTACATGGTCAGGGACAAACTGGAATAATATTGGAAGTGGCTCAAATGGACCTATTCATGACCTACATTTTATTGGAGATTCTCTACTAGTAGGAGGAGCATTTTCTACATTAGGAGGAGAATCAATTAATAACCTTGGAATTAGAACTGATGGTGCATGGAGTGGTTTTGATATTGTGCCAGATAATTCAGTTTTTGATATCGAGGGTACTCATACTGATATGGTTATAGTAGGTGAGTTTGAACAAATTGGGATTCTGAATACTTCCGGGTTTGCTAGGTGGGATGGTGGTTCTTGGGAAGTACCTACTAACGCTCCCTCCCCGTTTTTCACAGCATTTGGTACGCAAAAATTTAATGACAAATGGATTGTTGTAGGTGATTTCGAAAATATTGAAGGCACTATTATTAATAATATTGGTGCGGTAGATGAAGAAGGTTTAATCTGGGAAGAAACTGGACTTTTATCAGAATTCGAGGGTGTTAATGGAACTATTAACGTAGTCAAATATTTTGAAGGAATAACATACATAGGTGGTAATTTTTCAGGGATCGGCTCTAATCCTATCCAAAATTTTGCGGCAAAGATTGATGGCGAATGGGTTGATTTAGGAGCATCCCCGAATGGACCTGTTCGAACTATACTAGCTACTGGTACTCAAGTTTACATAGCCGGAAATTTTACAAATGTAGGGGGAGTTTCGGTACTTAATGTTGCACGTTATCTTTTTAACGATGAAGAGTGGTCTGGACTTAGCGACGGGCTTAACGGAACTATATATGATCTTGAATTTCAATCAGGAAGCATATATGCCGGAGGAAGCTTTACACAAACAGGGGACGGAGTATCACGACTTAGAATAGCAAGATGGTCAGGTACTGGTTGGATAGCTCTAGGCAGTGGTATTAATGACGGAACCGCTGTTTATGATCTGGAAATTCTCAATGGAAAATTATATGCAGGCGGTTCATTTACAGAAGCAGGAGGAGAAGTGGTTAATAACATTGCTTCTTGGAATGGCACTAATTGGGAAGCTTTAGATACGGGTGTAAATGGTTCAATAAATGCTATTGTTAAAACCGATACTTCACTTTTTGTTGGTGGTGCCTTCAGCTCCTCAAGCGGCAAAAGTGTTTCCAATATTTCTGAATGGATTATTGATACTCAAACTTGGGAGCCACTTTCCGAAGGTCTCAACGAAGAAGTTTTAGCGCTTCAAATTCATCAGGATACTCTTTTTGCAGGTGGTGATTTTACTACAGCTAATTCTAATGGTGTTATTGTTATTGGTGGTGGAAAAAAAGTATAACTAAATAATATTGCTTTTTTTGGTGATAACAAGTGGAATCCTATTGGTTCAGGGGTTTCATCTTCTACCAACACAAGCCCAACCGTGAATAGTATGACAACTTCTGAAAATGAGTTAACTATTGTAGGGCGTTTTGATCGAGCTGGAGAGAATGTATCCAATAATATAGCTTCTTTAAATCTTTCAGGTATGACCACATCAAATGAAGAAGAATTAAGAGAGGCTGTACAATTTAAATTAAATCAAAACTATCCCAACCCTTTTAATCCGAGCACTACTATTAGCTTTGAGCTTCTAGAATCCGGAAGTGTTTCTCTAAAAGTATTCAACATTCTTGGTCAGGAAGTCGCTTCTCTTGCGAATGGAAAACTAGGAACTGGTACCCATACCATTTCTTTTGATGCAACAAACCTTCCAAGTGGTGTTTATATATATCAGTTGACTTCTTCTTCGGCTTCTTTAACAAAGAAAATGCTACTGATTAAATAGATATCTGTACCCCTAATTTATTGTGTGATATCACACAGTAAATTAAATACCCTACAGGCATTAGAATGATATTCTAATGCCTTTTTAATCCTTTACTAATCTCAAAATTTAATCCAATCACGTTTTGAGACCGAAATTCCATAGAATTTCACAAGTTTAATTATTATCAATTCAACAATATTATAATCAAATTCAATGAATACATTAAATCAAGAGAAAGGATTTAGCACCTATTTCTCATTAGTTTTTTTAATTCTTCTTACTTGTGCTTTAAGTTCCGAAGCAACTGCATTTCAATCAAATTGGTCAAATCCAGATACTTGGGGTGGCTCGAAACCTATATCGGGAGAAGAAGTGGTAATACCAGAAGGCTCCACAATCATATTAGATGAGCACAGTCCTGAGCTAGGCGGTCTCACGATTAATGGAGTTCTTATCTTTGCAGATCAAGATATTAACCTTACTTCTGACTGGATACTTGTACATGGAACACTTCAAATTGGAACTGAAGAAACTCCTTATTCGAATAATGCACTCATTATACTAACTGGAGATGATACTGAAGAAAATATAATGGGTATGGGAACAAGAGGTATAATGGTGATGGGAGGAAACTTAGAAATTCATGGAACTCCCCCATCTACGCTTTGGACTAAAATTAATGCCCATGGCGAGGTTGGGGCAACTTCACTTACACTTATGGACGAAGTTTTTTGGGAAATAGATAATGAAATAGTTGTAGCGCCAACAGATTATTATGAAGCCGCATCTGGGGCTTCAATTTCTCAAAAAGTATCCCTTTCATCTATTTCTGGTAATGAAATTAATATATCTGAAGGATTGAACGCATTCCGATGGGGACGTTTACAGTATGTAACTAATTCAGGGTTAAGCTTAGATCCTATTGATTTAGTAACCCCCTCCCTTCCAGATACAGGTTTATTCCACACACCCGTTGTTTTAGATCAACGGGCACCCGTAGGTAATTTAACCAGAAACATTACAATTCAAGCACCTGATGATGACCTTTGGAATGATGAAGGTTTTGGAGTTCATATAATGATTATGGGAGAAGGAGCTTTTGCTCAAATAAATGGAGTAGAAATAAAACGAGGTGGACAGGCAGGAAGAATCAGAAGATACCCAATGCATTGGCATATGCTTAGCTATGCTGGAACTGAGACCTTAGGAGATGCAACCGATCAATATATTACAAACTCAGTAATTAATTCATCTGCTAATAGAGGAATTGTCATACATGGTACAAATGGTCTTTTGATTCAAAATAACATCGTTTTTGATATCCTTGGACATGGAATTTTCACAGAAGATGCTGTAGAAAGAAGAAATACCATTGATGGAAATTTAGTACTTCTTGTTAGAAACCAATCTCCTCAAAACGCACTTAAACTTCATGAAACCGGAGGTAGAGGCGCCTCCTGTTTTTGGTTAAGTAATCCTGATAATATAATCACGAATAATATTGCTGGTGATTGTGGAAATAACGGTTTTTGGCTCGCTTTTCCTGGTCAACCATGGGGGGATAGTATTAATATACTAAATGAACATGGAGAACTACTAAATCCAAGCCGTATTCGCTTTGGTATTTTTGACAATAATACTGCCCATTCAAATAGAAAAGCTGGTATAATGTTAGATTTTGTTGAAGTAAGTAATGACGGAAATGTTAGCGAGAAACAGTATATCTCTACAACTGATGGTCGTGAAATATCCTGGCCTTATCCTACTTTAAGAAGGTTTCTACTTAGTAATTACAAAACATGGAAAAATGGACACAATGGCATTTGGGATAGAGCAGTTTGGCCAGATAATTTTGGAGCGGTTTCAGCTGATAATACAGGAAGATTTTTTGCGGGTTCTGGTGCAAATGGTGTAATCGAACGTACTCTTGTAATAGGAACTAGTTTTAACCATTTAATGAATGGAACAGATAGACCTCCCCTAACCTTCGGTTTAGGTGGTACTCAAATTCCTACTGCATTTTCTACTTATCACAGTGCTTTTAGTATGAAGAATAACATTCTCGTAAATTTCCCCTTAATTGGAGGCACTAGAAGTGGAGTTTTTGCCACGGATGATTATTATTTAAGACCTGTGGATAAAGGGCATGTTAAAAATACAGGGAATATTCTGATCGATTCTCATCCAGGAGCAAGAACACTTCCTCCTACAAACTATTTCAAACTAGCAGGAGCTCTTTGGGATCCAAATGGAAATTGGGGAGTCCAAGGCATAAATAACTACTTAGTGTATAATGATTCCTTTCTTACCTATGGTCAAATTCCTTTAATACCCGAACCAGGACTTGAAGTTGGTGGCGTTATTGTTGAAGGTCCCTTTTACGGGATAAATGATTTTATTGTAAATAGAGAAAATGAACAAACTCAAGATTTAATGGGGCTTTCAATATCTCGTTTGAATGAAGAGTATCAAGAGGTTGGAAACTGGGATATTGAACCTGCTCCCTACCCTACTATAGCTTTCGGACATATGAGACATTTTGCAGCTCATACGGATGGAATTTACCAACTTGAGTTCCCCGAATTTGAAACCGTTTCTGATGTAGTATTCTCTGTTGAAAATATGTTAACAGATCAAGATACCTTAGTTATGGCAGTTGAATATTCAGGTGATTTTGATGTTACTCAAGTTTATTCTTCATCTTTCTGGTTAATTTTTGAAGACAATCATGCCGCAGCCCCAAGCTTTTCCAGGAAACATGTCTTTGAAGAACTTGATAGTCGAGAAGCAGTAATGTCTTCGAATGTAGAATCATACTGGCATGATATGGAGAATGATCTAGTTTGGATGAAAATTGTAGGTGGGATAGATTTTGGATGGGATGATTTAGATTATGATGAATTTTCTGAGGAAAGACTTTATAGAAAATTTAGAATTCGTATTTATGGGTCTGAACTACCAGTTAATAATGAAAAAGATGGTTTTGATATTCCAACTAATTTCGGATTGTCACAAAACTACCCCAACCCTTTTAACCCATCTACAAATATTGAGTTCTCTGTTCCAGTTAGATCAAGTATTAAAATTGAAGTTTATGATATAAATGGAAGATTAGTTGATATTCTGTTTAATGGAGAAAAAAATGCAGGTATCCATTCCATTTCATGGGATGCAAAGAATAATTCAAGTGGTTTCTATTTACTTCGGATGCAATCACCTAAAGGAATTGAGACCAGAAAAATGCTGCTAATAAAGTAAAGTGATAGGATATTTTATTAAACAATTAGCTGTTACAAAAAATTATGGCATTATATCCTAAACAAATGAGCCAAGCGATAATTCGGAATCTTCCTGAAAAAACAGGTGCTTCATTAGATGATTGGTTAGATATTCTTGAAGCAGAAAACTTAAATGAGAAATCTGATATTATTCATTTTTTGAAAAACGAAAAGAAGCTCGGTCATTTTCAAGCTAAAGTGGTTCTTGAAGAATTCAAAAACCATTTCAGTTTAATTGAATCTGAAACTATACTTTTGGAGCAATCAAAGCCCCGACTAAAAGATGCACTGCTTGGCTTTGATTTTAACAAGATTAGAATAGTTCGAGTAAAAGGTTCTTTTGAAGAAAAAGATTGGTGTTCAAAAAATCATTTTGTTTATGTAGTAAAGGGTCAGATTAAAATTAAATTTGATAGCCATATTAAATCTTTTACTGAAGGAAATAGCTTTTCTATTACCAAAGGAGAATTTTCAAAACATAAATTAATGATTGCAGATAAAGTAAATGTTGAACTTTTAGTTTTCGAAAAAGAGTAACTGTACAGCTAGAATAATCTTTCTCAACTAATTATTTAGTCAGGACAATAGGTAGACATCGCCCATTTATAAATTCAATTACTCTAACTTAGAAATCAATATCTGCAAAAAGTTAAGAGGTTTGAGTTTTATGAATGAAAGTTTAAATACTTTAAAAGCCATTAGTTATTTCTCCACTACCCTTCATACAAAAGTAACAATTGAAGAAGTTATTTGGGAAATAACTAAAAATGTAATCTGTAGATTAGGGTTTAATGACTGTGTAATATATTTATATGATGCAGAGACGAACAAATTGGTACAAAAAGCTGCTTCTGGTATGAAAAACCCCTCAGGAACAAAAATCTATAATCAAATTACAATTCCAATTGGTAAAGGTATTGTTGGTACAGTTGCTAAAACTAAAGAAGCTTTAATTGTAAAAGATACATCTCTTGATTCCAGGTATATCATAGATGACGAAGTAAGAAGATCTGAAATATGTGTTCCTATCATAATTAATGATAAAGTATTTGGAGTTATTGATTCAGAACATCCTGACGTAGATTTTTTTAAAGAAACTCATCTTCACATTTTGAAAATTATCTCATCTTTATGTGCACAAAGAATCAAGGATATCAAATCGAACACAAAAATTATCTTAACTGAAGACAATGAGTACTATAAAAAAATTATCCTTCTTTTTGAGAAAGAGAAGATTTATAGGAACCCGAATCTTTCACTAGATTGTTTAGCAGAAAGATTATGTATTTCTTCAGGTTATTTATCTAGACTAATAAATGACATTACCAACAAAAGTTTTAATCAGTTTACTAATGAGTATAGAGTAAAAGAATCTCAAAAAAACTTAGTCTCAGAAGAATTTTCACACTACAATATTCTTTCCGTTGGGCTTGAGTCTGGCTTTAATTCAAAAGCTAGTTTTAATAGAAATTTTAAAGAAATAACCGGACTGTCTCCACAAGAATATATCGCAAGAAATAAAGAATCAGTTCTGTGTTGATTTACTCATTAATTTAAAGAAATAGAATCCCTTTCTATCTCTAACATAAATTCTACCAAGTTATCTTCTGTATCAAGTTCAAGCTTTTTTCTAAGTCTGTATCTTGCTTTTTTAACACTATCAGGGGAAATACCGAGAATAGAAGCTGTTTCTTTTATACTAAGATTTAATTTAATAAGTGCTGAAAGCTTTAATTCATTTGGAGTCAATTTCTCATAATTTACTTTTAACGCATTATAGAAATTCACATGAACCTCCTCGAAATACAGCTTAAAATCTTCCCAATCTTTATCTAAAGTAAAACTGTAATCAATTTGATTTGAAAGCTTACTGAGTTCTCTTACACTTCCTTCTTCTTTAAATTTTTCTACCTTGTCTTTCATATCTAACATTAACTCTTTCTTCTGTAGAATATTCAAGCTTTGCGTAACCATTTGTTTGTTTTTGAATTCTAAATCTTGTTCTAATTGTCTTCTCTTTAACTCCTCATTTTCATATCTTATTTTCGTTTTTTGATTTTTCAATAATTGACTTCTGATAATCAAAAAGGCAATAAACAAGATCGAAATAACAACAATAATCAATATGGCTTTCTCGGCAGCTTTCTTCTGATTTTCAGCCTCCAGTAAAGCGATTTCCTGTTCTTTTCTACTTAAGTTATACTTAGCGTCAAACTCCTGTAAGTTTCTCAGGCTCTCTTGATTTACGATTGAATCATTCGCTTGTATTAATAATTGTTGCGCTTCAACAACATCTCTGTATAAACCTTGTTCAATTTTTGCCGCTATAAGAATATTTAAAGCATCTCTTATATGAAGCCAATTACTATTTTCCTTGGCTTGAGCATAAAACTCTTCAGCTATTCTTGAGGCCTCTTGATAATTTCCAAGTTGTAAATAGTTTTCAGCTAATAAACTTGAATAATTAAACCTTGAAGGATTTTTAATACTTAATTCACTCATTTTATCGGAAGCTTCATCTAGCATACGAATAGCTTCTTCAAAATCTCCCATCATCCTTTTTATAACAGAAAGTTGAATTATGCCATATATAGCAAACATCGAGTTATTAAGTGAGTCTGAAATTTCGACTCCCCTTTTTTGAATTTCAAAGGCTTCACTTAATTTTTCCTGATCTTTATAAATATCCCCTATTGTTGACAATAACGATGGAATTGAATGCATACTATTTTCTGCTAATGACCAATCTATTGCTTTTTGATAATAGTAAGCAGCACTATCACTTTCATTAAATGTATTCTCTAGATTTCCAAGTTCAGTAAGCGTTAATATTCCATTTCTCCAATTATCTGTTTCCTCTGCAATTTTTAAAGCTCTTTTCAGGTACTCTTTTGCAATACTATACTCACCTAATTCAAAGAACACGACTCCAATTTTCATTAAGTAGAAAGTTTCGAAAGAAAGGTTATTTGTCTCTTTACTGTATGAAAGACTATTCTGATATATCTCAATTGCCTTTTCAAATTCGCTAATCTCGATATATCCGCCAGCCAGAACATTTCCTGTTGATATCTTGCGTTTAATTAGCCCTAATCTTTCAAATCCTTGTCGAGCATCTAATAACATTTCTAAGGCTAACGACAAATCCCCTTTTAAAATACTAGCGAGACCTATATAGTAATAACTTTCAAATATTAAACTATCGTTTTTAATTTGCTTAGATATTGAGAGTGCTTCATATGCATAGGCTAACGTATTATTGGGATTATTAAATCTTTCCATCATCCCTAGCTTCTGAAGTTTTTTCGCTCTTTCAATACCAGTGCTAACTTCCAGTTCTGCTTTCAAATTCGAAACACTTTCAGTTGGGTTATGTTGAGCAAATACAACATCAAAGCTCAGTAATAATACTATTACTAGAATTGCATTTGAAGATATTTTGAACGGAAAAGGCATGTAATATTATCCAAATTATTAGTCCACTTAACAAATATAGAATACCTAAATTCTTCTTTTATTAAGAATATTAAAAATGAGATTATACATTATCATCTAATAAGAGTCTCAACTATTAATAGTTGATTATTTGAGACTCTTATTTAAAAATAAATCATCTTAAGTTTTAAGTACTATTCTTTTGATTTGAGCTTTGATTCTATTTATTTCACTATTCAGAGATTCTAACCACACCTAAAAAACCAATGATTAAAAAAATTAACTGGGACGACGTTACCGAAGAACAAGTAAACCCTTCAATGAAGCGAAAAATGATATGGGGAGAAAAAATCATGATTGCAAAAATGCAATTTGAAGATGGATTTGTAGTTCCCATGCATAGTCATGAAAACGAGCAAGTAACTCAGGTTACCAAAGGTACTATTCGCTTTTGGTTTGGTGATGAAAATGCCGAACCTGTAGAACTACATGAAGGTGATTCTGTTGTTATTCCTGGAAACCTACCTCATAAAGCACTTATGATTGGCGAAGTAGAAGAAACTGATACTTGGGCACCACCACGTCAAGATTGGTTGGACGGAACCGATGACTATCTAAAGAAATAGGTATGGATTTAGGAATTAAAGCTAAGAAAGCTCTTATAATGGCTTCGAGTAAAGGCTTAGGGAAAGCTGTTGCTTTAGAACTCTCTAAAGAAGGCGTTGACGTTTTTCTGTGTAGCCGAACTGAATCCGATTTAATTACCACTAAAAATGAAATCGAATCCAAAACTGGTGGTTCAGTTCATTATGCTGTGGGTGATGTTTCTACAAAAGAAGGTCGAACTCATATTCTGAATGAAGTATCATCTAAACTTGGAGTAATTGATATTTTGGTTACCAATTCCGGTGGACCGCCCTTCGGTGCTTTTGAAAGTCATGATGAAGAAGCTTGGGGAAATGCTTATAAACTACTACTAGAAAGTACCATTGGTATGATCAATGGAGTTCTACCTGGAATGAAAGAACAGAGATGGGGACGAATTGTAACAATAACTTCTCAAGCTATTAAACAACCTGTTGAGGGATTAATTCTTTCCAATTCGGTAAGAGCCTCTATTTTAGGATTGATGAAAACTTTATCCAATGAAATGGGTGCATACAACATTACAGTAAACAATGTAATGCCTGGATATACCGAAACAGAACGCTTAAAACATTTGATGGAAGAGAACCCTGGTTTAAGTTCAATTACTAATGAAATTCCATTAGGAAGAGTTGGACAACCAGAAGAATTTGCTGCTGCTGTAACCTTTTTAGCTAGTGAAAGAGCAAGCTATATCACAGGAGTTTCATTGGCTGTAGATGGTGGCTGGATAAAAGGGATTTAATTTAAAGGCATTCAATCTACTATGATATCATTCTTCAGAAAAATCAGACAAAGATTGCTTACCGAAAATAAAGTAAGCAGATACTTACTTTATGCTTTGGGCGAAATACTTCTGGTTGTAATTGGGATCCTGATTGCCCTACAGGTTAATAATTGGAATGAAGAACGAAAGCAGATTACTGAAGAAAAAGAACTCTTAACTTATGTTTTAGAAAGTTTACGCACCGATTCTACTATTACATCGAGAATACTAATAACTATTGACGAAATCACAAATGTACATAATGACATTTTCGCGGTTTCAACCGGAGAATTAGCCCCTGAAGATGTTAAGGATTTAGACTTAATCAGAAGGTCTATTCCTAACTCAGTGGTTACTAAAACAAATAACCCGAATCTCCCTCAGGAAGTACGGGATCAATCTTTAAAGAAAGAAATTCAGGATTATTATTTAGCAATTGATGGAGCTAATTATTCATTTAATAACAATGATGCACTTATTGAACAAAAAATAAGACCGTTTTTAGGAGAGAAAAACCTGTTAAATTATGGAAGTCAACTTATTACATTCTCAGAACAAGAAAATCTGGTAAACTCAGAAAAATTCTTCCTAGAATTACATAAACCTGAGCTACAACAAGTGCTTTTTGAAGCCGGGATAAAGTTATCGAGCTTAAAAAATAGTTTCGGAATATTAGCTTTTCAAAATGAACGAATTAAAAACTCTATTAAAAAGTATATAGCCGAAGATTGATTTCTTGTGGATATTAAAATCCACTACCCAACCCAAACCGTCTTTGTATTTACAAACTCTCTAATTCCATACAAACCTAGTTCACGTCCATATCCAGATTGTTTAATTCCACCAAATGGTAATCTTGGATCAGATTTAACAAAATCGTTAACAAAGCAACACCCTGCTTCTAATTTTTCCGCTGCAATACGCTCTGCTTTTTCCACATCTTTTGAAAAAATAGCAGCTCCTAGTCCATACATAGAATCATTCGCAATACGAATGGCATCGGCTTCGTCTTCTGCTTTTATAATTGCTGCCACCGGACCGAAAAGTTCTTCATTATAAGCTGGCATTCCTTCTGTTACATTTGTAAGAATACTTATAGGATAATAAGCTCCAGCACCTTCTGGCTTTTCACAACCCAAAATTGCTCTCGCTCCTGCTTTAATACTTTTCTCAACTTGATCATGAAGTTCATCTCTTAAATCAATACGAGCCATTGGACCAACATCTGTGTCTTTATCAAATGGGTCCCCGATTTTTTTGGATTTCAAGATATGAGTGAACTTCTCTAAAAACTCCTCATATACCTCTTCAACTACTATAAACCGCTTTGCAGCTACGCAACTTTGTCCTGAGTTAACCAATCTAGAGATCGCACACTTCTCAGCGGCGAGTTGAATATCTGCATCTTTTAAGATGATATAAGGATCACTCCCACCTAATTCCAGAACCGTTTTCTTCAGCGCTTCTCCAGCTTGACTTGCAACAGCTTTCCCTGCTCTGGTACTTCCTGTTAAGGTAATAGCTGCAATTCCTTCATGTTGTATAATGGGTTTCATGTCTTCATTTGAGACAAATATGGTTCGAAACAAGTCTTTTGGAATACCTGTTTTATGAATTATCTCCTCCATTTTTAGTGCGCAGCCAGATGTTACTTCCGCATGTTTTAAAATAACACCATTTCCTGCCATCAGCGCCGGTGCTGCAAATCTAAATAATTGCCAAAATGGGAAGTTCCATGGCATTATCGAAAGAACTACTCCAAGAGGATTAAATGTTAAGTAGCTTTTTGATGCATCGGTTTTAACCTCTTGAATTGATAAAAATTCACTAGCTTTTTCAGCATAAAATTCACATATCCAAGCACATTTCTCAATTTCTCTGATTCCTTGATTGAGAGGCTTCCCCATTTCTAATGCCATTAACTCAGACAATTCTTTTTTTTGATCTCTAAGTAAATCTGCAATTTTGCTTAGAAATGAAGCTCTTTCAGAATTTTTAATCCTAGCCCACTTCTTTTGAGCTGAATTTGATCTAGCTATGATCTTCTCGATTTCTTCTAAACTTGTATTCGAGTATTCTTTTATAAGCTCGCCAGTAGTGGGATTTATTGTTTTCATTGATTTATTCTTCAATTTACTTTTCCCTTAACAAGGATTTGATCTCTCGCTTTTTAACAATACTTATCTCTTCATTTCAATCGTCATCAATATTACAGTTAGTACATCATTGAGTACTTCTTCATCAATAATGAGTGGAGGTGCTAAACGAATTAGGGTATTTGAGTGAAGAGTCCAGCCTAGAAGAATTCCCAAGGAAAAACAACCTTCAACTACTGCTTTAGTGAGCTCCCAACTTTCCAGTTGAAGACCTAGCATTGCACCTTTACCTCTCACTTCTATTATTCCTTTACCTTTTAATCTCTCTTTTGTTTTTTTCTCAATTAGTTGAGCTTTCTCTAAATAATCACCTTCTAATAACTCCTTAAGATTCGCATGAGCTGCAGCACAACTTACAGGGTGACCTCCAAAAGTTGTTACATGATTTAGCGGTGGGTTATACATGAATGCTTCAAAGATTTTGTTCGATGAAACAAAAGCTCCCATTGGCATACCACCTGACATCGCCTTTGCAAGGCACAAAATATCAGGAACTACTCCATAATGTTCGAATGCAAACATTTTACCTGTCCGACCAAACCCAGATTGAATTTCATCATATATGAGAAGTGCCCCTGAATCTGTACATCGTTTTCTAATTTCTTTGAGCCACTTTTTATCTGAAGGAATGATCCCACCTTCGCCTTGAATCGGTTCCAAAATTACAGCAGCTGTAGTTTCATCAATAATATCTAAACCTTCGAAAGAATTAAACTCCAGAAAGTAAACATCAGGAAGAAGAGGTAAATATGGTTCTCGGTAAATATCACGACCCGTTACACTTAATGAACCATGAGTATCACCATGATAACTATCTTTAAATGCGACAAGTTTAGATCTACCAGTATGCTTTTTAGCTAGTTTTAGTGCTCCTTCATTCGCTTCAGTACCACTATTAACAAAATAAACTTGATCTAATCCATCAGGTAAAATACTAGTTAGAAGCTCTGCGAATTCTAGCTGAGGCCGTTGAATAAACTCCCCATAAACCATCACATGTAGATGTTTATCCAACTGGACTTTAATCGCCTCAATTACCTTAGGGTGTCGATGCCCTAAACTGCTCACTGCAATTCCAGATATGAAATCAACATATCGATGTCCATCAACGGTGTACAAAAACGGACCTTCCGCACGATCTATCTCTAAGCCAATGGGTGCATCACTGGTTTGTGCGATAGAATTTTTAAATCGATCTAAGTTAGACATTCAGTTAAGATAATATTCGGAATGCATTCTAAATGTAAAGTTCAGCAATTAACAACTCAACTACAGAATGTAACTAATAATTTATGCTTTTTAGTGTTTCTGAGAATTCTTTCTGAGATGTTTTACCCTTATCTCTTGCATACCAAATATGAAGATTCTCAGCAGCTTTTTTACCGCCTATTTCAGGATCTAGTCTCTCAGTTAGATAGGTTTTATGAGTATCTGCTGGTCTTGGCCCCCAAACTCCTAAAACCTCTAAAGTTTCTGTATCCATAATTACAACTTTTGGAATAGATCTACTTTTTCCATCTGTCAAAAACTCATCCATAACTTCAGGATATTGATCCCTTAAAATAATTTTTAGTTCTATAAGTTCATTGAATTCAGCCATTTTTGAAATAAAAGGTAGAATCTGTGCAGAATCTCCACACCAACCTTCCGTTATAACTAACCAAGTTTGTTTATTAGTTATTGAACTCAGGACTTCTTGAGTTTCATCTATTAAAATCCCTCTTTTATCCCACCTATGTGTTCTAGACACATTTAATTTCGTGTAATTAAGCTGACTTTCAGTATTGTCATCATTTGTTGTCCGATTTATTTCTAATAAGGACTCTACTAACTCATTAAAAGCTGAGTAGTCATAGGCTTTATCAATAATATCTTTTGTAATAGTAGTTGTTGTAGTGTTCATAATAATATTTTTAATGTTTCAACATTAATGTACAAACATTATTATTAAACAATGATTGATTTATACAATAGTGTTGATAGGATAAACAGTACAAAACTAAGTGAGGCTAAAAACTTTATTTTCATCACTTTTCTGTATTCATCCTCTTTACCTTCTAACTTTATCAGGATGAGTAAAATTCCCACGAAGGCCATCACACCAAGTCCACCAAAGATTAATCCCAACACTTGGTCGATACCATATAAGAAGTATGAAATAATGAAAGTTCCAATTAAGAACATCAGGGAATAAAATATTCGAATACCTTTTAATCCGAATTCCATCGCGAAAGTACGATCCCCTCTCGAACGATCTTCTTCCATCTGAAATATCTGAGAAGCTGGGTATAAACTCAATATGATACATGCTACTCCTAATGCGATGATTCCTTCATACATTGTAAGAACTTCTCCACCTCCTGCTAAATAGCCTAAAAGAAATGAATTAGTTCCAGTGCTAAATCCGATGGCAATCATACTTAAGATTGGATGCCCTTTCCATCGTGCATGTGGAGTTGAATACAACCAAAATAGAAGTAGGCTAACGACATAAATGATGGAATAACTTAGCCCTATTGTCCAGGCCCAGGCTAGTCCAATGAACTGAATGAGTAGTGAAACACTCCACATCCACTTGGTCATTTTTGGTGGAGATTTGAGTCCGCCAATTGGACCTTCATCTTTATCCCAATATGAGTTATAAGCCGTTGCTCCACCAAAAAGAAGTACATGAATGTTTAAAAATTGCAGCCAATATTGGTTCCAATTCACCTCATTTAGAAATAATGAAGCCAGTAAATATCCGCCAGATAGAATAAGAAACTGATAGTGCAATCGAAGATGTACTACAAAATGCCAGAGTTGGATAGTAAATGAAGCTGTAGATGAATTCATAGTTTTAACCTCCCATAACCCCTCCTTCATAAGGTGGGTAATGACTTTCATGATACAAAACTTTTTAAAAAGTACTCCTCCTAGTTTAGGTAGAGATAGAGAAGGTGACTTATTGATTATCAAAAAGTGTGACCAAATTCATGGTCAAAAATCCTTACCTTTAATCTTGATGATAACCGATGAACACATATCACTACATACCATTCTTGTAGAAGAGGATTGGAAAGCCCAAAAGCTATTGCATGAGCAGCATGTTGATGAATTAATTGGCGATTATTTGAAAGCCCGATCTGCTCATAAAAAGCAACCGGTGATGGATTTCCTGTTCGAGTATTATGCATTTCGCCCTTCTGCACTTCGGAGATGGTCTCCTGGTATTGGGATAGGACTTGAGTTTTCTAATATCGAGGAACTTCCAGAATTAAGTGAATTCAAAATCGAAGATGGAGTCGCATTTTTAAATAGCTCATTATTTCCTGAGAAAAGGCTTAAATCAACGCAATGGATTCTTCACATGTTGAAGAATACTCAATCTAAACGCCCAGCCTTTGGATGTTTTGGAATGCATGAATGGGCAATGGTATACAAAGCCGAAAAACCTAGGCATGACCAAGTCCCACTAAGAATGGAACCTGAAAAACTGGCAACCTTTGTAGAATCTCGACCGCTAGTATGCACTCATTTTGATGCTTATCGTTTCTTTACTGAAGAAGCTATTCCAATGAATAAGTTTGAGCTTTCCCGTGAAAACTTTGCAGATAGTGAGCAACCAGGGTGTATTCATTCCAACATGGATTTATACAAATGGGCACATAAACTCTATCCTTGGATTGGAAGTGATTTAATTCTCAAAGCTTTTGAACTCGCCTTAGAAGCCCGAACTATTGATATGAAAGCAAGTCCCTATGATTTAGTTGATCATGGCTTAGAACCAATCAAAATTGAAACAGAAGCTGGTCGAATTGAATACGTGAAAGCTCAAGAAACTATTTTCGAAAAAGGAATTCCTGTTAGACAGAAGTTGATTGGTGAAATTGAGGGATTGCTTAATCCCCATTAATAATTGTGAAGTCCATTATTTTAGTTTTTCTTAGGCTCACTACCCTATTACTGTCATCCTGAGCTCTACCTATTTTGTTAGGAATTACAGACCAGTCGCGAAGGATCTCAAATATTAAACTTAGCTTAACCTGTAGAATAGGCATCTCCTAATTTTATACCTTCACTATTCACCTTTCTCTTAATCAATACTCAGGGAGCTCAGGGTGACAATTTTCAAATCACTCTAATTTTTTAAAATCCAAAATCATATAAGGTATCATCAAAAGCGAAATAAGCTACGGTAATGAAATCTTCCCCAAACCAACTACCTCCCCATTCACCGTAAAACGGTCACCAATAACCAAACTATTCGCAAGAAAAGCCATCAATACTGCCTCTTTTGCATCTGGATGAAATCCGAGTTCTTCCATTCTCATAAACTCTGCCTGCTGAAGGTTTTCAATTAGCCCTTTCATAAGAATCGAATTGTGAAGACCACCACCACTTACATATAGTTCGTATTTCTGATTTCCCATTATCGTATCAAATGCACGAGTAATGCTTTTTATCGTAACACCAGTCAATGTTGCTACTAGTTCATTTGGCTTAAGATTAATTTGGTATCCTTCCATCAAATTTTCCACCAAAGTCAGATTAAAATCTTCTTGCCCCGTTGTTTTAGGGAATGACTTGCGGAAATAAGGTTCGAGTAGTAAATACTTTAATAATTCAGAGTGAACCAGCCCAGAAGCCGCAATTTGACCACCTTCATCAAAAGGTTTCCCAAAATACTTCTGCATGGCCTCATTAATTAATGTATTAGCAGGGCCTGTGTCTGAAGTCACAATTTCTCCCCCACTTTCTCGACTTGGTAGCCAGGTGAAGTTAGCAATTCCCCCAAGGTTCAATAACACTCTATGTTTCGATTTATGTCGAAATAACCGTTCATCCATCAGCGCAGCTAGGGGTGCTCCTTGTCCTCCAGCTGCCGTATGTTTTTGTCTAAAATCGGAGATCGTGATGACTCCTGTTTTATGAGCAATATGATCGCCATCAACAATTTGTAGTGTACTTGTTTGCTCATCGGTTGGGTGATGATAAATTGTTTGCCCATGACTGGCTATCAAGTCAATTTCATCTTTTGAAACTCCCCACTCTGTCAAAGCCTCGAAAACCCACTTAGCATATAAATGTGCTAATTCAGTATTTAAAACAGTGACTTCCCTCAAGCTTACCATCTCCTTAGATTGAATATCGCTTATTCTTGCTCTTAATTTAGTATCATATTCAATAGTTTTGAATTCCTTCACTTTTACTGAATTTTGACTGCATTCACATAAGGCAATATCAAGACCATCAAGGGATGTCCCAGACATCAAGCCAACGATTAATCGGGAAGATTTTTGAGAAATTTCTGAAAATTTTGCTATATGCTTGTTCATGATTCAAACTCGGAGTATTTTTAGCATGAATCAATTCAAAAATTACCATGAGTTCTAGCGAAGAAATCGAGTACCAATTTTTTGAAGAAGACCTTAAATATCTAATCGATATTTTAAAGGATAGTTTTGAATCAATTGATGCAAAACATTTCATCGACGATCATAATGAAATCCTGTACATCAAACTCGAAGGACTCCAAGACTATGAGGACCATGAAATCGAAGAGATAGCTGGCCCAATTTTAGAAGAGCTTGATATGGATTTTGAAGAGATTATTTTACTTCCGATGTAGTAGGTAAGTATATAATAAATAAGTAGATTAGGCTTTAAATAAAATTAAGCTTGATTAAAAAATGGATAATCTTTTTGACAGTATTGAAGAAAAAAGTTCAAGTTATTCAGTAAACAAGGATTTTACTTCTTTGGAAGCTTGGAAGAAATTTCAAATAGTTAAAATTTTCTTTTATAAGGAAATACTGATCAAGTTACCTAAAGAAGAGTTGTATGATTTAGGTAGTCAAATTCGTAGAGCCTCGATAAGTATCACAGCAAATATAGCTGAAGGCTACGGTAGGTTTCATTATCAAGAAGGAATACAGTTTTATCGAATATCAAGAGCTTCACTTTATGAGTTGAAAGATCATTTAATTTCAGCCTTTGAACTCGGATACATTTCGCAAGACCTAAAAGAAAAGGGACTCAAAATTATAGAAGAAAGTAAACGATTAGTTAATGGCTTCATTAATTTTCAAATCAAACAAAAGAAAGGAATAAAAAAATAGATTCCTATTCCCTATTCCCTATTCCCTATTCCCTATTCCCTATTCCCTATTCCCTATTCCCTATTCCCTATTCCCTATTCCCTATTCCCTATTCCCTAAAATAAAAAAGCGCTTTTCTCTTATCATTTGAATAGAAATTCTTCGTACTTTTGAATCGAATTTTTTATCCAAGTCATCTATGAAAAGCTCCAATTCCGGTTATACTCTTCGTTGCATTACCTGTAAAAAAGTTAATGATGAAAGAGAAACTAGCACATACTGCATATACTGCGGGAATGTGTTAACTGTTGATTACAATGAAGTACGAAAAGAGATTCAATATCCTCTAAAGGATATCCAACCAGATCCTCTAAAAAATCATTACACCGCACTTCGTCATCTTACTAGATTATCCGAAAGATACGGTGCCGATATCTATGCAAAGCTTGAGTTTGAAAACCCAACGGGATGTTTTAAGGATCGTGGAAGTTACGTTGAAGTTTTAAAAGCATTAGAGCTTGGTGCCGATGCAATTTGCCTTGCTTCAACTGGTAATATGGCTGCATCTGTTGCTGCATATGCCTGTTATTTCAAAATTCCTTGTTTCGTATTTGTTCCAGAACGCACTCCAGAAGTTAAATTAGCGCAGTCTACTATTTATGATGCAACTATCATCAAGATAAAAGGTGATTTCAAAGAATGTGAAATTCTATGCCGAGAGTTTGCTAAGTCAGGAAATTACTATTTAGCGGGTGATTATGTTTTTCGTCAAGAAGGACAGAAGTCATTTTCGTATGAGTTGTTTGAGCAAGGCCCAATGGATTATGACTACATCTTTGTTCCTGTTGGTGCTGGAACCAACTTCGCAGCTATTTATAAAGGATTATTAGAGTTAAAAGCTGCAGGTCAAATCACGAATATCCCTTCTTTTGTTGCCGTTCAACCAGAACAAAGCTCCCCTGTTGTTGAAGGTATTTTCAAAAAAGAAAAAGTAATTGCCGAACATTGTAATACGATGGCAGATGCGGTAGCAGTTGGTGATCCATTTGATTTTTATAAAGTATATGAAGGAATTCAAGAAACAAATGGACTTGCATTTACAGCAACTGAAAATGAACTTTTGGAGTCTATGAAAGAGATGACGGTTGAAGAAGGCTTTTTCACAGAACCATCTTGTGCTATTCCGTTAGCTTGTTTAAAAAATAACCTTGAGCAATTTAAGGGTAAAAAATGTTTGTTTGTATTAACTGGAACAGGCTTAAAAAGCTCTCAAATTGTTTCAAAGTACTCACTTTCATCTCCTGTACTATCACCGAAACTGGAAAGAGTACAACAATATATAGATTCAGGGTTTCCGGAATTGCAGCGTAATAGTTGGGGACAATCTCGTGAAATATTTATGGGTAACGTAAATATGGATGAAGAACATTCTCGTCTATATGATGAATATGTAAGTGGAATCAACAAAAAAGGAAAAACTCTTAAAGAAGAAGAAATAAAAGCCTTGAAGTCTTTAGTTTATCAAGAAGAAAAAGACCTTATTTACCCTGTTGAAGTACTCGATTATAAACTTACAATGAGGATGCATGGTTTAGTAAGTGCCGCTGTAAAGTTAAAACTTCCAAATGGCGAGGAAGTTGTTTCTCTAGATCAAGGAGTTGGACCAATGGACGCTGTGTTAACGGCAATTAAAGCTGAGACCGATGCTTTTATACCCCTTGTTGTTAAGAACCATGAAGTTGAGATCTTAAGTCCTGATACAGACTCGCTTGTTATTGTAACTCTGACTTTAGAAAAAGATGATTTTACTTTTACTACAAAAGCTGCATCACCAGACACCTTAGAGGCACTAATTCAAGCTTTCGTAAAGGGTCTTGCGATAGCTAACAAAGCGCTTGCAGGATAAAAATTCTCACCCTTGTACCATTCTAGAATTAACCTTTTATTAAGGTCAATTATTTGGACTGCTATTTCTAATACACACGATATTTAAATTACTAACTAGCATAATTTTCGGAATTCGAATATGGAAAAACAATTAACCGTACCACGTCATAAAGTCCCACTTGGGCAAAAAGTAGCTTTCGGTTTAGGGATGTTAGCCAATCAAATGTTCCCAGCTGTTATGGGTATTTTTATGGTGGTTTTGGTTCAGGACATGGGATTCCCAGGATGGATGTGGGGTGTGCTTTTCTTTTTACCAAGAGTGTTAGATGCATTCACCGATCCTATTATGGGATTTATATCAGATAATACACGTTCTAGATGGGGACGAAGAAGACAATATGTGTTCATTGGCGCAATTCTTTCTGGGCTTACCTATATAGTATTATGGCAACTGTATCGTGAAAACGGTGTTGATTATAATTTCACCTATTTCTTAATCTGCTCTTTTCTTTTCTACATTTCTTTCACCATTTTTAGTGTCCCTTACGTAGCCATGGGCTATGAAATGAGTGATGATTTCCATGAGCGAACTAACATCATGGCAGTTGCGCAATGGATTGGACAATGGGCTTGGGTAATTGCACCTTGGTTTTGGGTTATTATGTATGATGCCGAATGGTTTCCAAATGCAGATACAGCTACACGAACATTGGCTCTTGGGGTAGGTATCGGTTGTGGTTTGTTAGCAATGGTTCCCGCTATTTTCATCAATAGTAAATCCACTATTGAACGTGATGATTTTCAACCGTTAACGATGAATAATATTGGAGGTAGCTTAACTGAGATTTTTAATGGATTTAAAGAATCATTCAAAATTGAACAATTCCGAAGAATGTGTTTTGCTACTTTTCTAATCTTTAATTCATTCAATACCGTAGCCAGTTTCACCTTTTTTATAGTAGTTTACTATCTGTTTAGTGGAGATGCAGCAGCAGCAGGAATCTGGCCTACGTTATTCGGTAGTGTAGGAGCACTGGGTACCACTTTTATCGTAATCCCAGTTACCGCATGGATTTCAGGAAAAATTGGCAAGAAAAACGCCTTCATGGTTTGCCAATCAATTTCTTTTATTGGATATATCTTGCTCTGGTTTTTATTCGTACCTGGTAAACCTTATATGTTCTTATTCGCTCTTCCATTCTTCTCATTTGGGATTGGTAGTCTCTTCACCATTATGATGTCGATGACGGCTGATGTCTGCGACTTGGATGAGCTGAATACTGGAAAAAGAAGAGAAGGTATTTTTGGAGCTATTTACTGGTGGATGGTAAAATTTGGCTTTGGTGTAGCAGGCTTATTAACCGGTGCTATTATGACACTAGTTGGATTTGATGTTGATGCTGGCACAACAACTGGTGCTCCGATGACAGGACTTAGAATTTTCTTCTCAGGATTACCAATGTTTGGCACTTTAGTAGCCATGTTAATCATGAAGAACTATGATCTAACAGAAGATAAAGCAAATGAAGTACGAAAACAGCTTGATGATCGTAAAAGTGAAACTGAAGCTGCAGTTTAAATCTTATTCATTATAAGTTGAAATCAGCTTTTAATCATATTAAAAGCTGATTTTTTTATGAAAAGACTTCTTGTAATACCAATTTTGGCTTTCGATCTACTTTAAATAAACCCCAGTGCTTTTCTGGCTCTAATGGCTCAGGAGAACCTTTCCAAGGTTCATCAAAGGCTTCAAAAACAAAGGTTATAATTCCTTCTTTATCGCTCCACCGTACTAAATCGGTATAATATTTTTTCTGAAATTCCTCGTTCACATTATGAGGATCTATACCTCTACCATTTGAATTAGTAGCCCAACCTGCTTCGGTAATAACCACCGTTTTGTGGGGATATTTATCAGCAACAGCATAGTAATTCTGTTTTGTATAAATCATTGCCTCATGAATCGATTTATACTCCCACACTGGGTAGGTATGAATTGAAATAAAATCTACTACTTCAACCAAAGCTTCGATTTTATCTAGCCAAGGCAAGTAATTCTCACAAAATGTAACGGGTTGTTCAGTATGTTCTTGAACCAATTTTACATAATTGATTACACTTTCAACTGGAACTAAATGATCTGTCCAATCAACGGTTGCTTCATTCCCTGTAGATAATGAAGTAATAATATCAGGGTATTGATTAGCCAAACGAATAAGCTTTTCAATTCGCTTTAGATTCGCTTTTTTATTTCTTTCAAGCTCAGCATGAGAATACATTCCACCCCATGGGCAATCTGGATTACTTACTTCAGCACCAATATAAGCACCCATCATTACCTTAAAGTTGAGGTTTTCCTTTTGGATAATCTCAAGTACGATTTCTGAATGCTTATCACAATCATATAAACGAAGATATTCCCAATGATTATGAAGGAGCAAGAGGTCTTCTTTTATTTCATCGTAGCTTGGAAAAATTCCTGTGTCAGGACTCTGCCCTTCTCTAAATCCTGAATAGCAAATTGCCCTACCAGGTTTGAACTCTAGTTTATTCTTCTTATTCATTGTAAATAATCTTGATTTAAACGGTCTTAATTATGAAACCTACTTAGTACTTTAGGTTTTCATCTTTATCCCAGATTCCCCAGAACGCTCCAACATCACCTTCGTCTCCAGTTTTCCAAGATTCATCAAACGATGAGAAGTAAAACATTTCAATGTCTTCTTCTTCCGACCATAATTGTGCATTTATAAAGTATTTCATGGCATTTTCCATTGATGGTTCTGCACCATGAAAGGTTTCACCTTGATTTGGCCAACCCGCTTCCGAAATAATAACACGCTTTCCTCGACCTGCTCTTACGGCTCTATGAAACATATCTTTCATATAAACAAAAGAGTAGTCGATATGACATCCTTCCCAATATGGATAGCAATTTGCAAGTATTACATCACATGCATCAGCAAGCCCAGGACGATTTTCGAATTCGTAATAAGCATCTACATAACCTACTGGGATATCAGGAATCTCATTTTTAACTCTTGAAATAAATCCAAGTAACTCTTCTTCCGTTAAATCCTCTCTGTACATCACTTCATTACCAACAGCTGCAATATCAACATATCCTTCTTTAGCAGCTTTGATAAGAGCTTGGATTTCCTTTTCATTTTTCTCTTCATCCGTTCCAAGCCATGCACCTACTAATGTTTTAATTCCATATTCATGGGCAATCTTTGGAATAAGCTCGTTACCATCAGTACAAGAAAATGATCTAACCCATTTTGTATATGGCTTAATGATCTCCATTCTTCTTCTAATCTGGGCTTCGGTAATTTGATCTCCAGGCTCTTGTCCTTCTTCATAGGGACTAAATCCAACACCATGCATTCCATTCTCAAGAACGGTCTTGAAAATTTCATGGAGTTCTTTTTTAGATTTATTTTTAAAATCATGCCCTAGTAGGGAAAATACTTTTTCTGCTTTATACGACATTAAGTAAAGAAGTAAATTGTAATTGGTCTAAAATTCGGGTTAAAATACATGAAAAACTTTTACGATTCATATAATAAGTTATGAGAAGTTTTCTCTTTCCTTCAAATATTGCTCAACTATAATTATCTTACCTGTTATGAAAAGACTTTTATTAATACATATTGTTTTCTTTGCCTTGGCATTTATGTCGTGTGAGAGCTCACCAAATAAAGAAATAAAGGGTATAAATTTGACAGCTGCAGAAATTCTTGGTAATCCAAACTATCAAGCTATGTCATTTGGAGGCTTTAGAGAAATTACGCGCGACAGTGTGCCCTCAGTCTCAGACCTTAAAGAGGATTTAAAAATCCTAAGTGCTATGAATATTAAGGTGCTAAGGACCTATAATAGTCAACAATACCCACATGCTGAGAATCTTATAAAAGCCATTCACTCTCTAAAACAAGAAGATTCTGAATTTGAAATGTACATGATGCTTGGAGCTTGGATTGATGCAAAAGGAGCTTGGACAGGTGAAGAAGTTATTCATGATGTAGAAAGCCTTGAAAACAATACGGTTGAAATTGAAGCGACTGTTCGACTTGCAAACGAATACCCAGACATAGTTAAAGTAATTGCTGTTGGGAATGAAGCCATGGTAAAATGGGCTACCTCCTATTTTGTAACTCCTGATATCATTCTCAAATGGGTTACTTATCTACAAGATTTAAAAAAGGAAGGCTCATTACCGTCAGATCTTTGGATAACGAGTTCAGATAACTTTGCATCATGGGGTGGTGGAGATGCGAGTTACCATACGGAAGACTTAACTTCACTATTTGAAGCCGTTGATTATGTTTCAGTTCATACCTACCCATTTCATGATACTCACTATAACTCAGATTTCTGGTTAGCACCAGATGAAGAACAAAGCTTAAGTGATATTGAAAAAACTGACCTAGCTATGATACGAGCGAAAGAGTATTCGATGTCACAGTACCAAGCGGTTGTAGACTATATGACTTCGTTAGGGATTCAAAAACCAGTACATATTGGGGAAACTGGATGGGCTTCAATTACTAATTCTTTATATGGTCCAGAAGGATCTAAAGCTACTGACGAATACAAACAGAAGCTTTTTTATGATCAAATGAGAGAGTGGACAAATTCGGAAGGTATATCCTGTTTTTATTTCGAAGCATTTGATGAAAAATGGAAAGATCAACTCAACCCAATGGGTTCAGAAAATCATTTTGGCTTAATAAACCTGAATGGTGAAGCTAAATATGTACTTTGGGATTTAGTTGATAATGGCATTTTCGAAGGACTTACCCGAAACGGGAATTCAATTACAAAGACTTTCAATGGTAACGAAGAAGAGGTAATGAAAACTGTACTCCCTCCTTCTTCAGCAAGTGATTAAGAAATCATTTCTGCCTTAATAATTTTTAACTACGCACACTATTTCACTCATGGCCAATAACAGGATTAATCTGGGCTCAACCTCTTTTCAAGCTTCAGATAAAAAAATAAATGGTTCATTTGTAACTCTTGATGGAGTTGAATACTATAAAATTAGCAACTATAACCACATGGACCCCTTTTTTATAAGTGTGGTTAGTGATTCAGATCATTGGTTATATATATCGACGAAAGGCGGACTTTCAGCTGGTCGTAAAAATCCAGAAAACGCTCTCTTTCCTTACTATACCGATGATAAAATTCACGATAGTGGAGATCTTACAGGTAGTAAAACAATTTTGTCGGTTACAACTTCTGAAAAAACATATTTATGGGAACCATTCAACGAGCGATTCGAAGGTGTTTATAACATCGAACGAAATATCTATAAAAGCATCGTTGGTAACCAGCTTATTTTTGAAGAGATAAATCACGACTTAGAAGTTTCTTTCACCTATAGCTGGAATAGCAGTCAAGAATATGGATTTGTTAAAAAGTCTTCGATAAATAACATTGGAAATACTCCTGTTCAGATTCGAATATTAGATGGACTTCAAAATATTCTTCCTTATGGCATTGATCGTAGAATGCAAAATGAATATAGCACACTGCTAGATGCTTATAAGAAAAATGAACTCCAAGAAGATTCGGGATTAGGGCTATTTTTATTAAGTGCCATTCCAGTTGATAAAGCCGAACCAAGCGAGTCTCTAATGGCTACAACAGTTTGGTCGACTGGTATTGATGTAAGCAGCTACCTCCTATCATCTTACCAATTAGATTCTTTTAGAAAAGGCAAAGCACTTACAAATGAAATTGATATTAGAGCCCGTCGTGGTGCTTATATGATTGAAAGTAGCTTCGAGCTTGCTAGTGAAAGTCAGAAATCATGGTACTTTGTAGCAGAGATTAATCAAGGGCCAGCTGCTGTTGTGGAATTAAGTGAATGGATTAAAGCTGACTCTAAAAAAGAAGATAAATTAGAAGCAAATATCGCAAAAGGAACAAAGCGATTAATGCATATAGTAGCTAGTGCGGATGGATTACAGAAAAGTCAGGATAAAATGCTTGATGCTCGGCATTTTGCGAATGTCATGTTCAATGTAATGCGTGGTGGTATCTTTGATAATGATTATGAAATTCAAAAGCTGGATCTATTACACTTTATTGAAAACTTAAATTCTAAGGTTTCAAAGAATCATTCTGCATTCTTAAATGCATTGCCGGATCAAATCTCTTATTCAGATTTAGTAGAATCTGTTAAAGAACAAGATGACAATCAATTAAGTCGACTCGTTTTAGAATATCTCCCACTCACATTTAGCCGACGACATGGTGATCCTAGTAGACCATGGAATCAATTCTCCATCGAGCTTAAAGAAGACAATGGGGATAAGAAATTATATTATGCTGGAAACTGGAGAGATATTTTCCAAAATTGGGAAGCACTAGCGCTCTCCTATCCTAATTACCTTGAAGGTCTCATTGGCAAATTTGTAAATGCTTCTACAGCAGATGGATATAATCCATATCGAATTACTAGAGATGGAATCGATTGGGAAGTGATTGAAGAAGATGATCCTTGGTCGTATATCGGATATTGGGGAGATCATCAAATTATCTATCTCTTAAAATTACTTGAGCTTTCTAAAACACATCATGGTGATGCATTAGAGCACATGTTGAGCCAAAAAAGCTTCGCATATGCAAACGTACCTTATCGAATTAAAGGTTATGATGATCTAATTGCCAACCCGAAAGATACGGTCGACTTTGATCATGATACCGAAGCTCTAACTGAAGAAAGAGTTGCAGAAATTGGTGCCGATGGTAAGCTAATGTGGGATTCCAATAATGACGTATATCATGTAAATCTTACTGAAAAGCTGTTAGTAACCTTATTTGCAAAGCTCTCTAACTTTATTCCTGAAGGCGGTATCTGGCTAAATACCCAACGTCCAGAATGGAATGATGCTAATAATGCACTCGTAGGTAATGGAGTTTCCATGGTTACGCTCTATTACATCCGACGATACCTTACATTTTGTAAGGATCTATATTCTGGTATTGATAGTTCAGAATTTGCGATTTCAACTGAAGTACATGTATTATTCACTTCATTACAAAGCACTTTTGAAGGATTTGAATCAAATTTATCAGGATCTATTACTGATGATGTTCGTCGATCTATCGTTGATGAGTTAGGAAAAGCTGGTGAAACCTATAGATCGAAAGTGTATAAAGGATTCTCTGAAAAGCAGGATACTATTACAGTTGATCAATTAAACAGCTTCTTTACTACTGTTCTTGCATACACCGATCATACTATTGAATCTAATAAACGTGCCGACAATCTATACCACTCCTACAACTTGATGAGTGTGAAATCTGATGGCGGAATAGCTATTAGAAATCTATATGAGATGCTAGAAGGTCAAGTTGCGGTACTTAGCTCTGGAAAATTAACAACTTCAGAAATCATTGAAGTTCTTAAAGCGCTGCGTTCATCCGACTTATATAGAGAAAATCAGCATAGTTATATTTTATATCCTGATCGCCAATTACCTCGCTTTTTTGATAAGAACACGCTTCCAAAAGAAGAAATTGAAAAGTCTAAACTTCTCATGATGATGCTTGAGAAGAATGATAAACGCATTCTTGAAAAAGACGTTAAAGGCAACTTCCACTTCAATGGTAAATTCAATAATGCAGGTGATTTAAAAGCCATATTGAATACCCTTTCTAGTTACGAATATGGATCTCTACCGATAGATGAAAAAACTCAAATTCTAGACATCTTCGAAGGTGTTTTTGATCACCAGTCATTTACTGGACGTTCAGGTACATTTTTTGGATATGAAGGTCTTGGTTCTATCTACTGGCATATGGTTTCAAAATTAATCTTAGCTGTTGAAGAAAATAGCTGGGATGCCATTAATGATGGTGCCGATAAAGACCTTGTTAACGAAGTTATTGCACATTATTATGATGTAAGAGCTGGACTCGGAAATCACAAAGATCCTGAAAATTATGGCGCTTTTCCTTCCGACCCTTACTCACATACTCCAGGTGGTTCTGGCGCAAAACAGCCAGGAATGACCGGTCAGGTTAAAGAAGATATCTTATCTAGATTTGGTGAATTAGGCGTCTATGTTGAATCCGGACAACTATGCTTTAGACAAGGATTACTTAAGAAGTCAGAGTTTCTAACTCAGAATGATTTCTTCTTCTTTGTTGATGTATCTGGTGAAGAAAAAGAAGTAGCACTATCAGCCGGTTCATTAGCATTTACCTATTGTCAGATTCCGATTATCTACACGCTAGAAGATTCAAAATCACTGACAGTTACCATGTCGAACGGTGAAGTACAAAAACTTGACGAACTATCATTATCGAAAGAATTGAGTTCTAAGATGATGAATAGAACCGGTGAGATTAGTAAAATTGAAGTTCATTTAGCAGCTATATAACATAGCTGCTAATACATTATTTAAAGGGAGTTGAATTTTTCTTTAACTACAGAAAAAGCTTCTTTTTTATTTCTATCAATATCAACGATACCCCAGTATTCTTCATTTGGGGTGCCGTCGTATGGAACTCCACTACTATTCGGTGCCCAACCACCTGGATCTTGGCTATCTGGATTTCCAGCTTTCCATAATCCATCCGTAAACTGAAAAAGAGTTAGTCCAGAATTAATTTCCTTATATCTATACACATCGTCTAAGATATTTTTAGTGGCATCTGCTTGTGCTCGCTCATTAATGCCTTCTTCATACCCATCTTTAGTAATGGTCATATAACTATCGCCACCCGCTTCCGATAAATACATCGGTTTTGTACTGATAGCTGCCCATTCTTCAAAGATTTTCTCAGGATCGTCCCATCTATACACGTTCATTCCCCAAACATCAATATTCGGTGACATCGCAAGAGCTAAGGAATCGGGCAGTTCACCATGCGCCGTAGTAACAGGATGATTTAAGTCGTTTTGATGAATAATTGCTGCAGCATCGTTCATTGCTGTATACCAGTTCTTAATATCTCCATCAAACCATTCTGGATGATAATTATATTCATTTCCTAGTTCCCACATCAAGATGGATGGATGGTCTTTGTACCTATTCACGTAGTCGATAAAGGTTCCAGAAAGAATATCATAAACTCCGCCTTGGTTATACCCAAAACCAATAATTACTTTAATTCCAGAAGCATCCAGTTCATCTAAAACCCATTCTTCTTGAATTGGTTCATATACACGAATGGTGTTAATTCCAGCTTCTTTCATTAAGGCTAGATCTTCGGTAAGTGTTCCGAAATCTCTCTTAGTCTCCCCTTTTGGCACGGGGTGATAACAAATTCCCTCAATAAAATAAGGTGAGCCATCAACTATAATTTGGCGAGTATTATTTTCTACATTAGGAGAAGTGTTTTGCTTCGAACAATTCAACGTTGAGAGAACGAGTAAAAATAACGTAACGATTGATATAATTTTCTTCATACAATTTATCTTTTTAACATATATCTGAGTATATACTGAAGTATTTATTTTAACACAAAGTTCAATCCTCTTTTTCAATATTGATGGTGATAATAGAAATAAAAAAAGGACAGATCCTCCAATATAAGGGAGAATTAAATTCAAAAGTCTATCACGTTAAAAAAGGATTACTACGAAGTTACTCTATCGATGAAAAAGGCAAAGAACATATATTCATGTTCGCACCAGAAGGCTGGACAATAGCTGATAGTCAATCAGCAGATATTCCAACAAATTTATTTATTGATGCCTTAGAGGATTCCCTACTAGAAGTGTTTGAGAAAGATCAAAATTCAGATAAGCTTAATCCACAGGCTTTAATACGAAGAATGTCTGTATTACAAAAAAGAGTCATCATGTTGATGTCATCCCCAGCGATAGAACGATACGAACATTTTGAAAAAACATATCCTGAGATACTCCAACGTGTCCCACAACGAATGATCGCTTCCTATCTAGGTATCACACCAGAAGCTCTTAGCAAAGTTAAAAATGAGCGAATAAGAATGAACTAAGCTCTTCCTCTTCCTCATCTTCATTTCTTAATCTAGATTAATGAACTTGCCCTTTGGTTTCGTGATATTCAAACATCATATAACCAAGTCCTATACTCAAATGAAAAATTTATCGCTATTACTAAAAATATCTTCCGTTTTATGGGTCATTTGGGGGCTTGTTCATATTCTTGCAGGTTCGCTAACCATGTATTTTGTTCTATCTGGCGATATCTCCTCTTCTATAAGTGGAATAGCAGATGCGGTTAATCCTAGTTCGTTACAGATGAATTATCCCGATGCCGCAGGTGCTGTTATTGGTCAACACGGCTTTAATCTTTTTTGGATTGGTTTAGTCACCTTAATCTGTGCAATCTTTATTTGGAAGAAGAATAAAAATGCCATCTTTCTTGCCGCTATTACGGGTGGGCTTGCCGATTTAGGTTACTTTCTTTTCCTTGATCTAGGGGGATTTGTACACTTCGTGCCTGGAACAATAATGACTATATTTTCATCACTAGCTATAATTTCTAGCTTCTACGCTTATTTCAAAAGTAATAAACTAACCTCAATAAATTAATAACATGGATATTCTACTTTGGTCTCTACAAGGCGTACTTGCATTCATGATGCTAATGCCTGGATTTCTAAAAATTTCAAACTCTAAAGACGCCCTTAAAGTTAAGGGAAACGGTCGCATGGATTGGGTTGATGATCTTTCAGGATCCAGTATTAAACTAATTGGCGTATTAGAAGTAGCCGCTGCATTTGGATTAATACTCCCAATGTTATTAAACATTCTACCTGTGTTAACTCCCGTTGCCGCTATTGGTGTAATATTCACCATGGTTGGTGCAATGGCCTTACACGTTAAAAGAAATGATGGCGTAAAAGCGATCGCTCCAAATGTGATTATAATGCTAATTGCAGCCTTTGTACTCTATGGAAGACTAGAATATCTAAGCTTTTAAGCATTCAACAATCTTTTCCTTTTCCGAATTGATTATGTACTAAGAAAATTCGTTAGTTCTATTAATTGATAACATGAGATTAATAGAACTATCTTTGTTGATGCGTTTTCTAAAAATTCTAGTCTATACCATGTCCATATTTCTCTTTATAACCGCAGTTCTAGCGTTCTCTACCTTCTTTTTTATGAAGCATGATAAATTTGGAAAAGCGCCAGCGGGTGAATCACTAGATCAAATATCAGGGTCTTCCAATTTTGAAGAGGGTTCCTTTAGAAATCTATCCAATACCCCGGATTTATCTGAAGGTCACTCTTATTTTAGTGTGTTAAAAGATCAGTTTTTTGTTAAGCATCCAAGAACCGCTCCAAAAGACGTCATTCCATCTGAAAAGACCAATCTTTTCGAACTACCTGAAGATGAAAATGTATTAGTCTGGTTTGGCCATTCTTCCTATTTCATTCAATTAGATGGCGTGAAAATATTGGTGGATCCAGTATTTAGTGGCAACGCCTCACCAATTCCTGGAACGGTTAAATCCTTTAAAGGAACAGAGCGCTATTCAGTTGAAGACATTCCTGAAATTGATTACTTAATCATAAGCCACGATCATTATGACCATTTAGATTACAAAACCATAAAGGCACTCCGAGATAAAGTGACTAACGTTGTGTGTGGACTTGGAGTAGGTTCTCACTTCGAACAATGGGGCTATTCATCTGATATCATTAAAGAACAAGATTGGCATCAAACGATTGAGGTAGATTCCAGTTTTTCGATTCATACTCTTCCAGCTCGTCACTTTTCTGGTCGTGGCTTTGCACGTAAAAACACTTTATGGGCTTCCTATTTAATTGAATCACCAAGTATGAAAATTTATGTAGGTGGTGACAGTGGCTATGATAGCTTTTTTAAAGAAATTGGAACACGTTTTGGTTCTATTGATCTAGTTATTTTAGATAATGGGCAATACAATGATGCATGGAAAGAAATTCATATGCATCCCGACCAGGTGATACAAGCAGCCAATGATTTAAATGCACAACGTCTCTTTCCAGTTCATTCCTCTAAATATGTACTGGCAATGCATCCTTGGGATGAACCCCTTAAAGAAGTCGCCCGACTCAATCAACAAAGTGTAAATCCCATACCTCTTTTCACACCGGTAATCGGCACCAAAGTACATCTGAATGATTCAACCTTTGAATTCAGCCCGTGGTGGGAAAGCGTAGAATAACGCGAACAATTATCTTCTAGACCTGTTATAAAGAAATTCCTTCAATAGGACTTCTGATAGCCTTCATGCTTCTTGATGAAACGTGAGTATATATCTGTGTTGTAGAGATGTGACTATGACCAAGTAATTCCTGAATAAATCTGATATCAGTTCCATTATCAAGTAAATGGGTAGCAAAAGAATGGCGTAAGGTATGAGGTGTCGCTTTCTTTCTGATGTTTGCTTTTTTGCGATGTTTCCTCATTAATTGTTGAACAGACGAACTAGAATACTTGCCACCATTTTGCCCTTCAAACAAATACTTTTTCGGAGTATACGCTCGAACATAATTTCTTAACAATTCCAGTACATTAGGTGCTAATATCGAATATCTATCCTTTTTACCTTTTGCTTGTTCGATACGAATTTGCATACGATCCGAATCAATATCGCTTATCTTAATATTTAGAATTTCACTTATCCTTAAACCCGCAGAGTAACAAAGGGTAAAAATGGCTTTGTGTTTCTGATTTGTAAACGTATTCAACAATCGCTGCACCTCTTCGATCGAAAGTATTTCTGGAATGGTAGAAGGTTTTTTCATTTTAATGTTGAAGTCAAAATCGATGGGTTTTCGTAGCACTTCTTCAAATAAAAACTTAACGGAAGCCAGAAGTTGCTTCATCATTGAATATCCATAACCAAGCTCATTTTTTGAGTAATAGAAAAATTCCTCAAGAACTTTTGGACTAACCAAATCAATCTGATTCGCTTTTAAATATCCTAGAAATATTCCCAATCCATTTTGATATGCTCTAATAGTGTTCTCACTAAAATTTCTAAGCGTAAGATGATGTTTGTACTTTAGTAATAAATCTTCTTTCTTCATGATATTCTTATTATATATAGGAATAACATGAATAAAACTTAAAGATGAAACTAGGATATCATGAATAGTATGCGTGATATGCCTATGTTGTGTTTCATGCGAAAAGAAAGCCAACCGCACAAACAGCACATTTGGTTTTTGCCAACACACAGGCAAACGTTGAAAAACCAAAAGAGCTGTTTTATGCCAACGCTCGGACAGAATAGACGAAATTTGAATTGACTAAAAAAATGAAATAAATGGCTAAAAAGGTAGTAAAGGAAAAAGCGATTGAAGAAACACTGTGGCAGTCGTGCGACAAATTGAGAGGTTCTGTTGAGCCAGCAGAATACAAACACGTAGTTCTTGGACTTATCTTCCTAAAGTTCGCCAGTGACAAATTTGAAGAACGCAAAAAAGAACTAATTGCAGAAGGCAAAGAAAAGTATGTAGAAATGAAAGATTTCTACTCAATGAAAAATGTCTTCTATTTGGATGAAATTTCGAGATGGAATTTCATTATTAAAAACGCCAAGCAAAATGACATTTCATTAAAGATTGATACCGCATTAAACACCATTGAGAAAAACAATCCTGCCTTAAAAGGAGCATTGCCAGATAATTACTTTTCCCGCTTGGCATTGGATAAAACCAAACTCGCTTCCCTACTCGACACCGTCAATGAAATTGATACGCTCAAAGACAATGGACAAGATGTAATTGGAAGAGTGTACGAATACTTCTTAGGAAAATTTGCTCTAAAAGAAAGTAGCGGAAAAGGCAAAGGAGAATTCTATACTCCAAAGACTATTGTAAATCTCATTGCTGAATTAATAGAACCCTACAAAGGAATTATCTATGATCCCTGTTGCGGAACAGGTGGAATGTTTGTGCAATCCATAAAGTTTATCGAAAGCCACCAAGGAACTAAAAAGGAAGTATCTATCTACGGACAAGAGAACACGCCAACAACCTACAAGCTAGCAAAAATGAATCTTGCCATTAGAGGTATTTCGGCAAACTTGGGCGACAAACACGCAGATACTTTTAGCAACGATCAACACAAGGATTTAAAAGCTGACTTCATAATGGCTAATCCTCCTTTTAACTTAAAAGATTGGAGAGGTGAAAAAGAGTTGTTGGACGACCCAAGATGGAGAGGTTATGATGTGCCTCCAAAAAGTAACGCAAATTACGGTTGGATTTTGAATATGGTTTCTAAACTTTCTGAAAACGGTGTTGCAGGTTTTATCCTAGCCAATGGAGCACTTTCAGGAGGTGGCGAAGAATATAAAATTCGCAGAAAGTTGATTGAGAATAATTTGGTAGAAGCAATTATTATTATTCCAAGAGACACTTTTTACACGACTGACATTAGCGTGACGCTTTGGATACTCAACAAGAACAAAAAAGAAAGAACCGTTACAAAAAACGACCTGAAAAGAAATTATCGTAACCGTGAAAAAGAAATCCTGTTTATGGATTTAAGACGTTGGGGAAGCGAGTACGAAAAGAAGTATGTGGAGCTAACCGAAAAAGACATTGAAGACGTGGCATTAAACTACCACAATTGGCAGCAGACCGATTATAAAACTACGTATAAAGACGTACCCGAATATTGCAAATCTGCCAGCTTTGAAGATATGGTATCCAATGACTTTGCACTAGTACCAAGCAAGTACATTGAGTTTGTAGATAAAGACAGTGGAATTGATTTTGATACGGAAATGAAACGGATTCAAAAAGATTTCAAAACGCTGCTAACTGAAGAAAAAGCATCACAAGACCAATTAATGCACGCTTTCAAAATATTAGGTTATGAGCTTTAAACGATTGGGAGACTACATACAATTAGTTGATAATCGAAATATCGATTTGAAAGTGACCAATCTTTTGGGAATAAACATTACCAAAAACTTTATGCCTTCTATTGCCAATGTTTCAGGTACAGATTTGTCTAAATACAAGATCATTCGCAAAGGGCAATTTGCTTATTCAGCAATGCAAGTCGGTCGAGATGAAACTATACGGCTTGCACTCTATACTGATGATGAACCTGCCATTATTTCACCAGCTTATTTGGTAATTGAAAGCAAAGATGAAAATAAGCTGATTCCAGAATATATGATGATGTGGTTTCAAAGACCTGAATCAGACCGATATGGATGGTTTATTAGTGATAGCAGCGTAAGAGCAAGTTTAGAATGGGAAAGATTTTGTGAAATTAAAATCCCAATACCTGACAACATTGACGAACAACGCAAATATGTTGCTCTCTTCAAAGGCTTGCTAACGAACCAAAAAGTCTATGAAAACAGCTTAGAGGATTTGCAATTGATTTGTGATAGCTATATGGACAAGCTAAAAAATATGGCTTTAGAACCGATAGGCAATTCAATTGAATTAGTTGACAATCGAAATACGAATGGTACAATTTCAAACCTTCTAGGTATAAACGTTAATAAGGTTTTCATGCCTTCAAAAGCTAAAACAACGGAAAGTAATCTAGTGAAATATAAGATTATCAACAAAGGACAATTTGCTTACTCTGCAATGCAAGTTGGCCGAGACGAAACTGTCAGAGTTGTACTCTATTCTTATGATGAGCCAGCAATTATTTCACCAGCTTACAGCGTTTTTCAAGTAAAAAAAGAGGCGAAGATTTTACCTGAATTTCTAATGCTTTGGTTCTACCGACCTGAATTCAATAGATATGGGTGGTTTATTAGTGATAGCAGCGTTAGAGCGAGTTTAGAATGGGAGCGCTTTTGTGAAATTGAAGTACCTGTTCCAGATATTGAAATACAAGAAGCCATAGTAACCATTTACCACACGTTGGAATCTCGTAAGAGCATAAATGACCAATTAAAAGAAAGCATAAAACCACTTTGCCCAGTATTAATGAAAGGTGTGGTGGAGAGTATGGAAATGCAAACAGAAAAAGAGGCGGTATGATTACAAAATTTAAATCCATAAAAAGCCTTGCTGTATTCCAAAATTTTGAGTGGGATAAAATTGTAAAGGAAAAAGATGGTTCAGTCAAAGAGTTTCAGGATGTAAACATTCTGTATGGTAGAAATTATTCGGGTAAAACAACTCTTTCGAGGATTCTAAGAGCTTTAGAGCTTGGAAAACTTTCAGAGAAATATGAGAATCCTGACTTTACAGTAAGTATTAAAGGAGAAGTTGATGTATCTAATAAGAAACTAAAAGGTCATTCCAAAAAGATCCGTGTTTTCAATGAAGATTTTGTTCGAGAAAATCTCAAATTCATCATTGACCCTGATGCCAATATTGAACCATTTGCAATACTTGGTGATGACAACAACAAAATTGAAGAAGAAATCAAGAAACTAGAAAGTGAGTTAGGTTCGAAAGAGGAAGACAAAGAATCAGGGCTTTATAAAATTCTTGAAGATTCTGAAAAAAAATATCAAGCTGAAAACAAGAGGTTTGTTGCAGTAGAAAAGAAACTAAATGACCAACTGAATACAAAAGCCACAGGAGGCAAAACAAGCATTAAATATAATTCCTCAAAATATGGTAACCAGAACTACAACATAAGAGAACTAGGAAAAGATATCAATGCAGTGTTGCGAAAAGACTATGATGGTGTTTCCAACGAAGAACAAAAAAAATTAGTGAATCTTTTAGATGAGAAAACTTTAAAGCAAATTCCTTTTTTAGAACCAATTACTTTAATGCTATCAGGGTTCATTGACGATATGAAAGAACTCGTTGAAAGACCTGTCAGCGAAAGTGGCAAAATTGAAGAGCTCGTCAAGGATGCTATGCTAAATAAATGGGTAAAAGAAGGTCGTATATATCATAAAAACAAAAGGGATAATTGTGGTTTTTGTGGCAACCCAATTACCAAAAATAGATGGGAATTACTTGAGAAACATTTTGACGAAGAATCAGAAAAACTTGAAAAATCAATTGATGACTTACTAGAAAAAATTAAGATTGAAAAGCAGACGGTAAAGGGAGCTTTTAAGCCAAATAAAAGTCATTTCTACTCTCATTTCCACTCTGAAATTGATGATTTAATAGTAACATATTCAGAAGTATCTAAAACCTATACTTCCTATTTAGAACTAATTCGAAAACAACTACAAAAAAGAAAAGACGATCTAATTCATCCATTTAAAGCTGAAATTTCTAATAATAATTCAGATAAAGTCTTGTCCGTTTGGATAGACTTTGAAAAAATAAGAGTAAAAGCTAATGACTTTACCAGCACTCTAAGCGACAAGAAGAAAGATGCTCAAAAAGATTTGAGATTACGTGAGGTATCAGATTTCTTGACAACAATAAAATACACTGAACAGAAAAATGAAATTGAAAAACTAGGTAAGCTAGCGGATATTACAAAAGGAGAGAAAGAAGCAGTTGGGAAGAAGATAACTTCAAAGTTGGAATTGATAGCAAGTAAAAAAAGAGAACTAAATGATGAAGAAAAAGGAGCAAAAAAAGTAAATGAATACCTGAATGACTTCTTCGGACACGGTTCCTTGTCGCTTAGAGCAATTGAAGATGAGTTGGATGAAGAAAAGCAAATTCGTTTTCAAGTAATGCGTGATAAGAAGAAGGCACATCATCTAAGCGAAGGTGAATGTAGCTTACTAGCATTTTGTTATTTTATGGCGAAATTAGAAGATATTGATACCAAAGGTAGTAAGCCAATAATTTGGATTGACGACCCAATTTCAAGTTTGGACGGGAATCACATTTTTTTCGTTTTCAGTTTGTTAAAATCAGAAATAGTAGACCAAGGGATTTTTGAGCAATTATTCGTTTCTACGCATAATCTTGATTTTCTAAAGTATTTAAAACGCTTAACAGGCGGCATAAAGCCACCAAACGCAAAGTTTCAGGAATATCAACGGGCTTTTTTCCTAATAAATAGACAAGAAAAACTTTCACAGATACTTCCAATGCCAAAATACTTGAAGGATTATATAACGGAATTTAATTTTTTATTTGAACAGGTTTATAAATGTTCAGAAATTGAGACCGTAGACGATTCAAATTATACAGTGTTCTACAATTTTGGTAATAATGCCAGGAAGTTTCTCGAAATCTATCTCTACTACAAATATCCAGATGCTTCTAAGGATATAGAAAAGCTGAAAAAGTTTTTTGGAACAGATTCAATCCCTGCAATTTTAACAGATAGAATAAATAATGAGTACTCTCATTTATGTGGAGTGTTTGAAAGAGGAGCAACACCAGTCGAAGTGCCTGAAATGAAGAAAACAGCTAATCTTATTATTGATAAACTCAAATCAGATAAAGACCAATTTAGCTCTTTGCTTAAAAGTATCGGTATTGAACACGCAAACGAAGTTGTTGAAGAATGAAATTTACAGAAGCAAAATTAGAACAAGCCTTTATTGAGCTATTGGAAAATGAAGATTTCCCTCATTTCTTGGGCAATACAATAAGCCGTGCCGAAGATGAAGTTTTGATTGAAGCAGACCTGAAAGACTATTTGCTTAATAGATACCAAAAAGAAAACTTAACTGAAATTGAAGTTCAGGCAATCATTCTGCAACTGAAAGCACTTTCTTCAGCAGACCTCTATGAGAGCAATAAAAAAATAATGCGTTGGCTTGCTGATGGTTTCATTTTAAAACGAGACGATAGACAGCAAAAAGACGTTCATATTGAACTGATTGATTTCAAAGGATTAGATAAGCAGCGGAAAAGCCAAAATTTGGATTCCATAGCTGCCGAACCACTAATCCAATATCCAGCTGATACCAACATTTACAAATTCGTCAATCAGCTCGAAATTGTCGGAACAGAAAGACGTATTCCAGATGGTATCATCTACATTAATGGTTTACCTATTGTTGTTTTTGAATTTAAAACTGCAATTCAAGAGAATACAACAATTCACAATGCATACGTCCAATTAACCACTAGGTACAAAAGAGACATTCCAGAACTATTCAAATACAATGCATTTTGTGTAATAAGTGATGGTGTAAATAATAAGGCAGGTTCGTTTTTTGCACCTTATGAATTCTACTACGCTTGGCGCAGAATTGCAGGATTAGCAAAAGATGTGGACGGTATAGATAGCATGTTCACGCTTGTGCAAGGAATGTTGAACCATACAAGGTTACGTGACATTCTCCAAAACTTCATTTACATTCCAGATTCGTCAAAAAAGGATGAAAAAATAGTGTGTCGATATCCACAATATTATGCGGCTCGTACACTTTACGAGAGTATTAAAAAAGCAGAAAAACCTGAAGGAGACGGAAAAGGTGGAACCTACTTTGGAGCAACAGGAAGCGGAAAGAGTTACACAATGCTATACCTCACTCGCCTATTAATGAAAAGCGAGTATTTTGAAAGTCCGACCATAATTCTAATTACAGACAGAACAGATTTAGACGACCAATTAGCAGGTCAATTTACCAATGCCAAGGCCTTTATTGGTGATGAAATTGTAGAGAGTGTTGAAAGCAGAGCCGATTTAAGAAGCAAAGTACAAGGCAGACAAAGTGGTGGTGTTTTCTTGACCACCATTCACAAGTTTACCGAGGATACCGAATTGCTAACTGACAGAACAAATGTGATTTGTATCTCGGATGAAGCTCACAGAAGCCAAACTAATCTTGACCAAAAAGTAAAAGTGACCTCCGAAGGCGTTAAGAAAACCTTCGGATTCGCTAAATACCTTCACGATTCATTACCTAACGCAACGTTTGTAGGATTTACAGGAACTCCTATTGATGCTACTTTAGATGTTTTCGGAAAAGTAGTTGATGCTTATACCATGACTGAATCGGTAAGAGATGAGATTACCGTAAGAATTGTTTATGAAGGAAGGGCGGCCAAAGTAGCCCTGCACAACAGCGAGCTAGAAAAGATTGAAAAATATTATGAAGAAGCGGCTGAAGAAGGTGCGAATGAATATCAAATAGAAGAAAGCAAAAAGGCGACCGCCACTATGAATTCTATTTTGGGTGACCCAGACCGTTTGCTCAAATTAGCTGAAGATTTTGTGAAGCATTACGATAATAGAGTATCAGAAGGTGCAACTGTGAAAGGAAAAGCAATGTTCGTTTGTAGCAGTCGGGAAATTGGTTATAAATTTTACAAAAATGTCATTGCATTACGTCCTGAATGGGCAGAAATTAAAATTGCAGAAGAAGGATCAGAATTAACCGACAGAGAGAAAAGGGAAATCAAACCAATGGAACGTATCAAAATGATAATGACCAGAGGAAAAGATGACCCAAAAGAAATGTACGATTTACTCGGTACAAAAGAATACCGTAAGGAACTAGACAGACAATTCAAAAATGAAAAGTCTAACTTCAAAATTGCCATAGTAGTTGATATGTGGCTCACGGGTTTTGATGTTCCTTTCTTGGATTCGATTTACATAGACAAACCAATTAGACAGCATAATCTAATTCAAACCATTTCTAGAGTAAACCGAAAGTTTGAAGGCAAAAACAAAGGGTTGGTTGTCGATTATATTGGCATTAAAAAAGCAATGAATCTTGCTTTAGCTAAGTACAACAAAGGGGAAAGAGAAAATTTTGAAGACATACAAGAATCACTAATTATTGTTAGAAACCATTTAGACCTTTTAGCCAAAGTCTTTCACAAGTTCGATAGCTCAAAATATTTTGGTGGCTCGCCTTTAGAGCAGCTAAACACATTGAATATGGCTGCTGAATACGTGCAGCTGACTAAAGACCTTGAAACTCGTTTTATGGGCTTGGTAAAACGTCTTAAAGCGGCCTATGATATTTGTGCAGGAAGTGAACAATTGACACAAGATGAAAGAGATTACACTCATTTCTATTTAGCTGTGAGGTCAATCGTTTTTAAACTAACAAAAGGCAATGCTCCTGATACCGCACAAATGAACGCCAGAGTTCGAGAAATGATAAAAGATGCATTGGAAAGTGATGGCGTTCAGGAGATATTCAAACTTGGTGACGAAACCGAAAGCGAACAGGATCTTTTTGACGAAGATTATTTGGCGAAAATTGATAAGATAAAGCTGCCTAACACCAAAATAAAGCTTCTTCAACAATTGTTAGCTAAGGCAATTGGTGAAATCAAGAAAGTCAACAAGGTAAAAGGAATTGACTTTTCAAAGAAGATGCAAACCCTAGTTGCTCAATACAACGAAAGAAAAGAAGATGATGTATTGCGAAGTGAGGTTTACGAAGAAATGGCTGAGCACTTGACCAATTTGATTTGGGAAGTTCAGAAAGAATTCACAGCAGGAGATGAATTAGGAATTGACTTTGAGGAAAAAGCTTTTTACGATATTTTGAAAGACTTGTGCATTAAGTATGATTTCAAATATCCTGAGGACAAGCTCATTGATTTAGCTAAAGCGGTTAAGGATTTAGTTGATGGACAAGCTAAATTTCCTGATTGGAGTAAACGAGAAGATATAAAATCCGCTTTGAAAGTTGGACTTATTTTATTGTTGGACGAACACGGATATCCGCCTGTAGAAAGGGATGAAGTTTACAAAGACATTTTTGAGCAAGCCGAGAATTTTAAGAAGAATAGAAAATAAAGCAATGATAGCCAACGCTAAAAGCCATACACATTGCCAAGTCGCTCAAAGCCAGCCGCACGAGCCAAAACTTGTCAAAGAGTATGTCTTTGCCAACGCTGAAAAAGAAAGAGAAAATAAAGCACGAAAACACAACAATTTGTATAGTGCATAGCACCCTGCGGGATGCTACGACACCATACACGGAACGTTAGCTACAATTTGACCGCACATTTATCTTGAAAAGTAAAATATTTAAATACCGCTTGTTTGAAAATACCGAAAGGTTTAATAAAACTATTACGTCTGAAATTTATGAAAGCGTTTTTAAGAAAAAATTCAATCTCTCTGGAGAAAGAATAAATAATGGAATTGAAATACATAATTCGGTCTCATTGATGGTTTTTAAACCTAATCTTGGACCAATAATTAAACTCAGAATTACTTACTCAAACTTGAAAGAAATAGAATCCGAAAGCAATCTGAATTTGGAACGTGTAAACGGAATGACATTTTATACGCAATATTGGTTCTCACTTTGCTTTACTATTTTGACTTTAGGAATAGCTTCTTATCAATTAATATTCAATAATTATAAGGAAATTGGAATAGTTATGTTACCGATTTTTGGAATTATATACTTTTTAGCTATTAATTTAATAGCCGAAAATTCAGTAAATAGTTTAAAATCTAAAATTGAAAAAATACTAAAAACGGAAAAAATAAAATATAAAAAACTGTAGCTAACACTGTGTATAATTAATTGCTTGGTTCACTGCTGACTTACGAACATTCCTGCGGAATATTCTATCTGTGATTTATTTGCTAAATTACGTGCTTAACCACGCAACTAACCATACACCGAACCGTTAGCAACAAGCAAAAAGAAATTATAATTAAAATTCAAATGAAGTTAGAAAAAATATTAGACAAGCTAGGTTCTTTAGAGAAGAACTCCTTTATTAAAATAATTGATAATATCATTTCAAAGAATCCAAAAAATGCAAAGGAAATCGAAAAGATATTAAGCTCTTCTGATAAGGGGTTAAAAAGTGTTGACAATCAAAACATTGCTAACATATTTGGGTTAACATCATCTGAATTTATTGACCACATTAACTGTGAATTCCAAGAAGCAAATTCTCAAGTAGACATTTTAATTGACATCATAATTCGTGACGGCAATTGTATAATGAAACAAGATTGGTTTTCAAGATTATATGAGAACGAAATTAAAAACCTAAAGACTAAGATTAAGTCCCTTAACGCAGAGTTAGAAAATGAAAAATCAGAACTAAGTGACTCAAGAAAGAGAGATTATAAAATTTATAAAGCTTGCTTATCAACTGCTTTTACCAATGACATACTAAACAATCGAGAAGCTAAAATAACTTCTGATGAATTATCAATTATTTTAACTCTTGCAAAACAATTAGGTCTATCACAAGAGGAAATAAAACTAATCAACTACTCAATTCTACCTGTAAAAAAGGTTGACATCCAAGATGTAATAAATAATCTTAAAAATCTTGGAATTGTATTTTTTTCAAAAAAGGAAAACACCATATATGTTGCTGATGAAATGGTACGGTTATTACGTAAAGTGCGACAAAAAGAAGTTGCGACAAAATTTTATCGTAGAACTTTAAAATTAATTCGTGAACCAATTATTAATCAAATAGCTAGAAAGCACAATATTGATAGGAAGTTAAGTGCATCATTAAAAATTGAAGAGATAATAAAAGAAGGGATTTCATTCACAGGACTACTTACAGAGGACATATATAAAGACGGAATTACACTGACTGAAAAGAAAAAAACACTTAATGAACTTTGCGAAAAAAGCTTGAATATCCAAAATCTAAAAGGAAGCACCTTAGAGGATAAAATAAGCAGCTTAATAGAATATTTTGAGAATGTTGAGAAAGATGAAAAAGTAGGAATTTCTCTTGATGGTTTTGACAAAATGCTGACTGAGCTTAATATTTCGTTACCCAAATTAAACAAGGATTTAAAAGACCGATTTGAATTACAAGATGAATTCGTTCTAACCGCTAATTACTTACTAGATTATAATATAAAACCAAGGGACATTTTAGATTTGCTTGAAAAGGCTGACTTATCTAAATTCATAAAAGACAATGGTATAAAGCAACGTGGAGATGATATTTTAAATACTCTTGACCACTACAAAGATGTAGAAAACCTCTATCTAGAAAATTATGAAAATGTTGCTTTTAGAAACCTAAACCTGTTAAAGGAAAATGGAATTTCAATTAAAGAAAGTGAGTTAGGTAACAAATTTGAAGAATTAACAAAAGTTCTCTTTCAAGGCTTAGCATTTAATGTGGACGATAAATATCGAAAAGAGCTGAATACTCAAAAGGACATGATGGATATTCTTTTGAATCTAGGTAAAAACGAAATAATAATTGTTGAGTGTAAAACAAGCAAAGAAAGAGGATATAATAAGTTTAGTTCTGTTTCCAGGCAACTAAAATCTTATCAAAAATTAGCATTAAAGAACAACTTGAGAATTGTAAAGATTTTGCTAGTTGCACCCGAGTTTAGTGACGATTTTGTATATGATTGTGAAATGGATACAGAAATGAATTTATCGTTATTAACAGCTTCAACTCTTTCAAAAATTTATGAGGCTTTTAAAACATCAAAGTATGAAGAATTTCCACATGTTTTATTTAGAGATATCGTGATTAACGAAGAACGCATATTAAAAGCTTTAAGTAAATAAAGCCAGTTGCTAACAAGGTATATAGCAAATAGGGCGGTCTGTGGTTTACGAAAGTTCAGTGCATTTTACAAACACCGCCAAATCGTTGATTTGGCTTTTAAAATGAATAAGATAAAAACAAAATACAACGCTTTGGCTCAATGCAAACTCGAAAGTTTAACGCTTTCTACTGCCCTACTTGCCATATACTAAACGTTGGGGTGCATGTCGATAAAATCGAGATTTAGATAGAAAAAATAAATGGACAATTATAAAAAAGATAGCTTAACCCTTAAGGGTGCTGTGGCGCTTGGCACAGGAGTGATGATTGGAGCAGGCATTTTCGCTCTTTTAGGTCAGGTAGCAGAATTATCTGGAACATGGTTTCCATATATTTTTATTCTCGGTGCCATTATTTCTGGTTTCAGTGCTTATTCGTATATCAAAGTTTCGAATGCATATCCCTCAGCAGGTGGTATTGCCATGATTTTGATGAAAGCTTACGGTAAAACTACTTTAACGGCAGCAGCATCAGTATTGATGGCGCTTTCAATGATTATCAATGAAAGCTTGGTGGCCAGAACATTTGGCTCCTATACCTTGCAGCTTTTTGATATAACTAACAAGGATTTATGGGTACCCGTGCTGGGAGTAGCTTTATTAATACTTGCTTACATCATTAATGTATCAGGTAATAAAGTGATTGGAAAGACTTCTCAATTTATGGCCGTTATAAAAATTGTTGGCATCATTGTGTTTGCTATTGGAGGTCTTTGGGCTGCCCAGTTTACTATAAGTGATATTCTGCCCGCATCAAGTGATGTAAATAACTATTCAGCAGCTAGTTATATAGGAGCTATTGCGCTCTCCATATTGGCTTATAAAGGATTTACGACCATTACGAATAGTGGTGGAGAAATCACCAAACCCCATAAAAATGTAGGACGATCAATCATTCTTTCATTAATCATTTGCACAGTAGTCTACTTTTTAGTGGCAATTTCAGTGAATTCCAGCCTAACGATTTCAGAAATAGTAAAAGCAAAGGACTACTCTTTGGCAGAAGCTGCAAGACCTGCTTTTGGTAATTATGGTCTTTATTTCACGGTAGGAATAGCCATAGTAGCTACAATTTCAGGGGTGATTGCCAGTATTTTTGCTGTGTCTCGTATGACAGCTATGCTTACTGATATGAAGCTTATTCCGCACAGCCATTTTGGAATGTCAGGAAGCATTCAAAAACATATGCTAATCTATATTGTCGTCATTGCCATAACCCTAACCGTTTTCTTTGACTTATCACGCATTGCCTCAATAGGAGCTATTTTTTACTTAGTTATGGATATGATTGTCCATTGGGGGGTATTTAAACACCTGAGAAAAGAAGTAAAAGCAAATGGAGTGATACTGATATCAGCATTGCTACTCGATTTAATCGTATTAATCGCTTTTTTATGGATTAAAGCAACTACGGACATTTTCGTAGTTATTATTTCAGCAATTGGAATTGTTTTGGTGTTTGCCGGTGAAAAATGGTTTTTACATTGGAAAGAAAGTGAATAGGACGTTTAGATTAAAACACGACACCCCAACAATGTATATAAAAAATAGGCGAAACAGTAGTAAATTCAAGTGTTTTGGGACGTTTCAAACCTTGTGCTTAACCGAAAGTTCTATGCTTCGAAATTGCCTACTTTTCATATACTAACCGTTGGCGGTAATTTAAAACACAAATGATATGAAGAAATATTTTTACTCTGATGGAAAAGAAAAGCATGGACCTCTAAGTCTTGACGAACTAAAACAAGGGAACATTACTAAAGATACTTTGATTTGGTTCGCAGGACTTGACGATTGGACACCAGCAGGGGAACTTGATGAGATGAAGCCCATTTTAGAACTTCAACCACCTCCAATTATAAGTGGAGTGATTAATGAATCAAACGAACCAGAGGAAAAGGCGGTAAAAACAACTGAGAACTTTGAAAGTCAAAGCAGACCAACCAAGAAAGGAATGTTCTCCAATCCATTTTCATTTGACGGACGAATAAGGAGAACAGAATACGGGATAAGCCTCATTATTTATGTTATAGTTCTAACTTTTGTAAACGCCATTGTGGAATCGGGTGACGTTCCAATAATTGGACTCGCATATATTCCAATGCTTTGGTTTTTATGGGCGCAGGGGGCAAAAAGATGTCACGATGTTGGTAATAATGGATGGTGGCAGATTATCCCATTTTATGTTTTTTGGCTACTATTCCAAGATGGTCAACCCGGTTTCAATGAATATGGTCATAATCCTAAGGGTTAATCTATGAGAATTTTCACTTTCATAGCATTGTTGTTTTTTTCGATAAACGTATTGGGGCAAACCTTTTCTGAATCAGATATAAAAACACTTGCTGAACAAGTAAACCAAAAATTAAAAGGAGTTGACATTGGCAATGGCATTACTGCAAGAGGTTGTATAGCAATTAGCAGAACCTTAATTTATCAATATGATGTTCCAGATTATTGGGAGGCACCCAGTAACATAAAAGAAGAATTGATATCAAACTTGAAAACAGCAGGTGCAGCAAAAAACTATTTTCTGTACGATATAGATGTTGATTTCTATTATTACAAGGGTAATTCTCTGATTAAAAAAGTAAGTGTTAAATCAAATGAGTTTTCAACTTTCAACTTTGAGCTTGGAGAGTATCTGAGCATTAAAGACCACATAAAATCAAAGGATGTTAACCTTAAACTGAAAGTACCGCAAGGTTGGGAGGTCAAGGAAGGTGACAGACCAAATATTGTCAAGAAGTTTACTAAAGATGGTAACACATATTTAATCCTCATAAAGGACAACATGACTTTCTTTTCTCGCAGCGAAAGCGAAGAGCTACTTAGTGATGATAGTTTCGTAAATGAATTCGTTGAAGAATCTAGCTCTTTCTTGAAAAACCCAGAAGTCATTGACAAATCAGTCGTCACAATTGACACCTATCCTTCTGTAACCTTTAAAGTAAGAGGTAAGATGGAAAGGTCAGGTATTACTATTCCAATGATAATGAGATGTTGGGTTGTGTTTTATGAAGACAAAATGGTTTTTCTTCAGTCGATGGGAATTGATAATGCTGAATTCAAAGCTCTTGAACAACTTTATTTTCTCGTTACTAATTCAGTGATTTTTCCTGACCAATACAACTAAAAATGGGCAAGTATTTTTACACAGACGGAAAAGAAAAATATGGTCCTTACTCAAAGGAAGAGTTAAGAAATAAGCCAATATCTCGGACAACTAAGGTATGGTGTTACGGAATGGATAAATGGCTAGAATTATCTCAAGTTCCTGAACTAAGTAACGTCCTCAATTCGATTCCTCCAGAACTCAATACGAAACCTACTGTAGAAGTAGAATCAAATTCAGTAAAACCTGAAAATGAACCAATCCAGAATTCAGAAACAAAAATACCACCGTCTGTAGAGATTAAAAAAACTCCGTCTTTCTTAAAGTGGTTGATAGCAATTATCGCTGTAATACTCATTTCATTATTTGCTTACAGGTTAATTCAAAATCAATCCGAGGTAAATCAATATAATGAAATCGCTGCAAACTCATATGATTCCGATGAGGACTTTGAAATATATGTAAAAAAATTTTATCGGGACTTAGAGTTCTATGGAATCTATCCTAAGAAACCTAAAGTACAAATCATTAAATTTTCAAAACTTGACCAACTCGACAACACAACACATATTCATGGTCTTTCTTTTGGGAGCGATGATGATGACAGAATTGAAATTTATATCAATCCCTCAACTTGGGAACAGTTTAACAAACCCATGAGATACTTTTTAATGTATCATGAACTTGCTCATGATGTATTGAATTTGGATGACTTAGAGGCAAAATCATGGAATGAAGGAAAACTGATGTATCCAGTAATATCAAGTTATGAAAACAAGAATATGGATGATTTTATTGAAAGTTCCCATGCTGTATTTGAAAAAGAATCAGAGTAAAAAACAAAAAAAACTACCGCCAACAATGTATATAAAAAATAGGCGAAATAGCATTAAAATCAAGGCTTTTGGCTCGTATCAAAGTTTGTACTTAACCGAAAGTTTAGTGCTTCTTAATCGCCTACTTTTCATATACTAAACGTTAGCCCTCATTTGAAAAAAAACCAATGGCAATTTACAAACTACAAGGAGATAGAATAACAGAATTAAGTCAGACTACTTTTGCCAACGAACGAATTTTAGAGGCAAGAGATTTACAAAAGTTCATTATCAATTCTATAGATGCAATAGAATTGGACTTATTTGTATTGGCAAGTGAATTCGGAGATTGGGAAGATAGTCGGAGAAAAATTGACATATTGTGTATAGACAAAAATGGAAATATAGTAGTCATTGAACTTCTAGGTTCAAGTTTGAAGTGCAACAATTATTAAATTTTTTCATAGCATTCTTTAGGGGTTTTATAGTTCAATCTTTTTCGTGGTCGGTTGTTTAATATCTCAGCAATTTGAGTGCAACTTCGTTG